>Ga0315279_10001342_pt1 | contig 41375 bp, 45 predicted proteins | sample YL17G06_20_MG_FD_203694 | JGI IMG/M metagenome (GOLD analysis project Ga0315279, IMG submission 203694) | Sediment microbial communities from Yellowstone Lake, YNP, Wyoming, USA - YL17G06_20 | ecosystem: Environmental > Aquatic > Freshwater > Lake > Sediment | place: USA: Wyoming | collected...
TGCCCTCGGTGCCTTCCGCAGCCAGGCCCGCCGGTTCCGCATGAGAGTTCCTGGCACCGGTCGTCGCGTCACGGGTAGTCACCGGGCGACCCCGCTCAGCCGGAATGGGCCACAGCGCAAAAGCCTCTCTCCTGTCAATGCTTGACGTGCTCAAAACCAGGGTGGTATCGTGATCGAAACGATCAATCAAGGAGGCAATTGTAATGAGGCGATTCACGATTCCTGCTCTCCTCGGCATCCTCCTGCTGGCATCGCTCGCACTGGTGGCGTGCGGACCCAAGCAGGCAGTGAAGCTCACCGTGTGGATGAACGGCGCAGACAGCTACATCGGGCCCACTGAACAGCAGAAGCCCCAGGACCAGTGGTATGTTTCCCAAGCTTTCCGGAGGTTCGAGAAAGCGAACCCCGGGGTGACCATCGAGCTCATCGTGCAGGCCGACCAGAACGCGGCTCATACGAATTTCAAGACCGCGGGCCTTGCCGGCAACGCGCCGGATGTGGCCAACCTCTGGACCGGACAGCCCATCTTCGCGATGAAGGACGTGATCCTCCCCCTGGACAAGCTCGTCCCTGCCGATGATCTCAAGAAGATCGTCGGATGGGAGAGCGTGCGGGACGGATTCAAGGCCGACGGCACGATTCTCGGCTACCCCGCGGGCCAGAACCAGATCTGTTTCATGATGTACAACAAGGCCATCGTGAAGAAGGCCGGCATGGACTGGGAGGCAAACCCGCCGAAGACCATCCAGGAGTTCGACGCCGCGCTTGGAAAGATCAAGGCCATCGGCGTCACCCCGATCCTGGTGGACGAGGCGGCCCAGAGCGTGTGCTGGTGGCTTGCATGGGTCGCGGATTACTGGTGGGCCCAGACCACCGGCAACCAGACGATCCTCGAGGAGACCTACGGCCAAAAGAAGTTCGCCGATGACAAGGGCTTCCTCGCGGTGCTGGACCACTACCGCTCGCTGTACAAGAACGGCTATTTCCGCAAGGACATGGCGACCTCCAACGACTCCTTCACCCAGTTCCTCAACGGCAAGGGCGCCCTCTGGCCTTCGGTCACGAGCTTCCTCGCGGACGCGGAGAAGGCCCTCGGACCGGACCTCGGCGTGCTCATGCCTCCGTCATGGGACCCCACGCTGAAGCTCCAGAACTCCACCATCGGCGGTCCCGGACAGAGTCTCGTCGTGGCCAAGAACACCAAGTACCCGGAGCTGGCCGTGAAGCTCTGCTCCTTCCTGAACTCCAAGGCCGAGGTGCTCGCGGCGGAGAAGATCAACCGCTACCCCGTTGTGCGCACAGACGTCACCCCCGAGGAGATGGGATGGGCGGCGGGCAGCAACATCGCCAAGATCCAGCAGTACTCCAGCACCTACAACTACTGGGTGGACAACCTGCTCACCGCGGACGTGGCCAACGTGTTCTACATCCAGGCCGTGCTCGTGGCGACAGGCAAGATGACCCCGCAGGCGTTCGTCGCGGAGATGGACAAGAAAGCGGGCGTCAAGTAGAGTTTCTTCGCGCTTCCGGTGCCGTGGCCTTCGCCACGGCACCGGCCCTATCTCTCACCCCTGGAGGCTTCCCTGGTGACGGCGAACCCGATCGCCCGCAGACGCTCGCGGATCCGCAGGCGGGAGATTCTGCTCTCCCTCCTTCCCATCGCCGTGATCCTCCTGGTCTTCCGGGTCTATCCCATCGCCACGGCGCTCTATCGCAGCTTCACCAACTGGAACGGTCTGTACCGGCAAGACTGGGTCGGCATCGCCAACTACGTCAACTTCGTCAAGGAAGGCCAGTTCTGGACGGTCTTGCGCAACACGCTGATCCTGCTCATCAACGTGCCGCTGCAGGTTTTCATCGGCATTGTCGTGGCGCTGCTTCTGTACGAGCGCGTTGCGGGCTGGCGGGTGTACCGGGCGGTGATCTACACCCCGCAAATCATCTCCGCGGTGATCATCGGGTTCCTGTTCAAGATCTTCTTCGGCTACGAAGGCCCCTTCAATGCGGTGCTGAAGGCGATCGGACTAGGCGCCGTGGCCATTGAGTGGTTCGGCAACAACTACACGGCGCTCGGGGTGATCGTGTTCTCCATCGTGTGGTTCAGCATCGGCTGGCAGGCCATCGTGATCCTGGGCGGCCTGTCGGCCATCCCGCCGTCAGTGTTCGAGGCTGCCATCATCGACGGGGCAAACTACTGGCAGCGCGCGTTTCGAATCGTGATTCCCATGCTCGTGCGGGTGCTGGAGTTCGCCGTCATCGCCTCCGGCGTATGGACCCTCACCCAGCTCTTCCCTTTCCTTTTCTCCATGACGAAAGGCGGGCCGGGATATGAGACCTCGACCCTGGACTACATGATCTACCTGAAGTCCTTCGGCATCGGGTTCACCTCGGACTACGGCTCGGCGAGCGCCGTGGCGATGATGCTGCTCGTGCTGGTGCTCGCCCTCACAATGATCGAGATGAAGCTGGCCAACCGGGCCGACGATTGGGGATAAGCCCATGAAGCGACGCGGCGCCGCCAAGCAGGTCCTGCTCTCCCTGGTGCTGGGCATCCTCACCCTCACCTTCGTCTATCCCCTGTACTACATGCTCATCAACTCGCTGAAGGAGCGCACCGCGTACTTCGTCAATCCCTTCGGGCTGCCCGTCGGCGCGCTGCAGTGGCAAAACTACGCGACGATGATCAGCCAGTTCCAGATCCTCAACCTCTTCAAGAACAGCTTCTTCGTCTCCGCCGGCACGGTGGTCCTCCTGCTCCTCGTGTGCACTTTCTCCAGCTACGTGTTCGCAAAGTATCGTTTCCGCGGCAGAGGCGTCGTCTACCTCGCGGTCATCGCTACGATGTTCATCCCCAGCCAGGTCACCATCATCCCCGTCTACGTCCTGTTCTCGAAACTGGGCATGGTGAACCGCTACTGGTCGGTCATCCTTTCCTACCTCGCCCTGTTCCTCCCCGAAGCAATCCTGCTCATGACCGCGAACTTCCGCGGCATCATCGACGAGCTGCTTGAAGCCGCCGAGATGGACGGGTGCGGCTATTTCCAGAGGGTTTGGAACGTCGTCGTCCCCATGGGCCGGGCCGCGATTTTCCTGTCGATCATCTTCTACTTCATCACCGCGTGGAACGACCTATTCACCCCGATGATCTTCCTGCAGAGCATGGATAAGCGCACCGTGATGGTGGCCCTCGCCGCGCTCATGGGCCGCTACACCGGCGCGCCCACGCTGCAATTCGCCGGCCTGCTGTTGAGCGCCATTCCCGCCCTCATCGTGTACATCATCTTCCAGCGCAACATCATCCGCGGGCTTTCCGTCGGGGCCATCAAGTAGCGGGGCTCCTGCATGACTTCCCGCGAGCGGGTCCGCATCGCGCTTGATTTCCGGGAGCCAGACCGCGTTCCCATCGACATCGGAAGCAATCTGCAGAGCGGCATCATGGCGCATGCCCTGGACAGGTTGCGCCGCCACCTCGGGCTCACCCCGCGGCGCGTGAAGGTGCACGAAGTCTTCCAGATGCTGGGCGAAGTGGAGCCGGACGTCGTGGAAAGGCTGGGAGCGGACATTCTGCCCGTTGAGCCGCTGGTGCAGTTCTTCGGCCTGCGAAGGGAAAACTGGAAGCGATGGCGGCTCTGGGACGGCACGGAAGTGCTCGTGCCGGGTATGTTCAACGTCGAGACGGACGCCGACGGCGGCTGGCTGCTGCACTTCAGCGGCGATCCGGCCGCACCCCTCGAAGGCCGCATGCCCCGCGGCGGCTTCTACTTCGACATGCCCAGCCTCACGGAGAGCATACCCGATTGGCAGCCACCGGCCTTCGCCCATGTGCGCGCGGAGCACCTCCTCGGCACGGAAGAGCTCGAGCACATGCAGGCCCGCGCGGAATCCTTGCGCGCGACCACGGACAAAGCGCTCATGCTCGGGGCATGGGATGCCACCGGGCTTCCCTGGATCGGCAGTATCCCGGATTTCCTCATGCTCCTGGCAACAGACCGGGCATACGTCAGGGACCTGTTCGCGGTGCGCACCGAAGTGGCATTGGAGAACCTCGAGAAGCTGCAGGCACACCTCGGGGACTCGATCGACATCATCGGCATGGAGGGCACGGACTACGCGGGCCAGGACCGGGAGCTGATCAGCCCCGAGCTCTTTGAGGAGCTGTGCGTGCCGTTCTTCCGGCAGCAGAACAGCTGGGTGCACGAGCGCACGAGTTGGAAGACCTGGTTCCACTGCTGCGGCTCGATCCCGCGGCTGCTCCCTTTGCTCATCGATGCGGGGGTGGACATCATCAACCCGGTTCAGACCTCCGCCGCGGGCATGGATCCACGGACGCTGAAGGAACGCTTCGGCGGGAGGATCGTCTTCTGGGGCGGGGGGATCGACACCCAGCGCACGCTGCCCTTTGCATCGCCCGCGGAGGTCGCTGCAGAGGTGCGCGAGCGTATCCGCATCTTCGGGCCCGGGGGCGGGTTCGTGTTCAACCCGGTCCACAACATTCAGCAGGGAACGCCGCCGGCGAACATCGCCGCCGCATTCGATACCGCCCGAGCCGCCGGCGTGTACCCGATCGCTTAGGGCTCCGCCGCCTTCGCGGCTCTCGCTGCCCGCTTCGCGGTCAGCTGCCGCCCTCCGCACGCCTCCGGCGTGCTACGCATCCCTGGCTTCAATAGCCCAGCTTTTTCTCCACCTCCCCGATGGACTCGTCGATGATGTCCATGCACTTCGCCGCCACGTCCAGGTCCATGACGATCGGCGGGCTCATGCGCAGGATGTGCCCGGCGGGAATCCAGGCAAGACCCTTGCGGAACGCGGTCTGGTAGACGAGCTTTCCCGCCTCGTCGAATGGTTCCTTCGTGTTCCTGTCCTTCACAAGCTCGACGCCCATGAGGCATCCCTTGCAGCGCACGTGCCCGATGATCGGGTGCCCTGCCTGCATCTGCGCGAGCCTCTTCACGAAATAGTCTTCGAGGCGCTTCGCGTTTTCCAGCAGGCCTTCTTCCTGGATTGCCTCGATGGAGGCGAGCGCCGCGGCGCAGGCCATGGGATTCCCGCCGTAGCTCGTGGAGGCGCTGATCTTCTCGAACTGCTCGCCGTACTCCGTGCGCGCGACCATAGCCGTCACGGGGAATCCATTGCCGAACCCCTTGCCGAGTGTCACCACGTCGGGGACGGTGTTCCAGTGCTCCATGGCAAGGTACTTTCCCGTCCGTCCGATCGAGGTGAGCACCTCGTCGGCAAAAAGGAGGTACTTCCTGCGGTCGCACCAGGCGCGGAGCTTCGGGAAGAAATCGTCCGGCGGAAAAACCGACCCGGCCCACCCCTGGATGGGCTCGAGCACGATGGCCGCGACCTGGTTCGTCGTGGCCTCCGTCACGAACTCGTCGAAGAAGGCGATATACGCGTCGGTGTCGATCGATCCGTCGGGCTTCTTGAAAAGCGGGCGATAGGGGTTGGGCCTCGGAACCATGTAGAAGCCCTGTGAACGGCCGCCGCCATTGGTGTAGTTCATGCGCGCAAGGCTCGCCGAATGCCCGCTCTTGCCGTGGAAATCCGCGTAGCAGGAAAGGAACTCGCTCTTGCCCGTCACCGCGCGGCAGACCCGGAGCCCCGCTTCAACAGCGGTGGTGCCGCTGTCGTACAACTGGACAGCCGACAACCCCTTCGGCAGGAACTCGGTCATCTTTTCCAACAGGCGCACCTTGATCGGGGTGGTGAAGTCGTGCGCGTTCATGAGCTGCTTCGCGTGCTTTGCCACGGCTTCAGACACTTTCGGATGGCAGTGGCCGAGAGTGGTCACGTAGATGCCAGAAGAGAAGTCAAGATACACGTTGCCGTCAACGTCGGTGAGGGTGCATCCCCGACCGGATTCGAAGACGACGGGAAACAGCTTCACCTGGCTGGACAACCCTTTCATGACCTTCACGGCCCGGCCGTGCAGCTCCCGGGATTTCGGCCCCGGAATCTCCGTGGTGACCAGATGAGGAACCTTCGTCAGATCCACTTTCGCCCACCCGATGTCAATGCGCGCGGTCACCGTAGGTGACATTTCCATATTCAAGCCTCCTTGATTTCGACCAGAGTCCGGTAGAGCTGGCACATATCCGGGGCGATGCCCCGGGTGGTGATCCAGAGATTGAAGTCACGGAGCGTTCCGTAGGCGAAGTACCCGCCGGTCCCGCACTTGGTGTGGTCCGCCAGAAGCACCCGCCGCCGTGCCCGGCGCAGCATGGCGCGGGTCAGGCTCGCCTCCTCGGGCGTCACCACCATGCACTGGCCCTCGGGGGTTACCGTGTCAGCGCCGATGAAGCACAGGTCGAACTGCTGGCTCTCCAGGATCTGCTCCGTGAGGCTGCCCTGCAGAGAGTAGAGCTCGCTGTTGTACCTGCCGCCGAGGATGTACAGGGCAATGCCCGGGATCCGTCCGAGGTCCGTGATCATGGCGATGGAGTTCGTGTACACGGTCAGCGGGACCTTGTGCTCAAGGTGCGCGGCCACATGGTACGTGGTCGAGCCATCGTTGATGAGGAGCACGCTGCCGGGGAGTACCTCCTCCGCGGCGGTGCGGCCGACAGCCTGTTTCAACCCGAAATTATGAGCGACTTTGGAGTGGTATTCGCTCTCCAGCGCCGCCCTGCCTGCGGCGATGCATCCACCGTGCGTGCGGATGATCAGCCCCTCCGCTGCGAGCTGCTCGAGGTCTCGCCTGACGGTGAGCGCGGACACCTCCAGCATGCGCGCAAGGTCGTCCACGCGCAGCTCGGTCTGCATCGCACGAAGCAGTGCAACTATCTCAGATTGCCTGTTTTCAGGTTTCACTAATAGTGAACATTATGATCACCTATCTCACTTGTCAAGTGCATATTGAGATCATAATGTTCAAAAAGTCTGGACGATTACCTGCCGGGCCTGCTCAAACCTCCGCGTGACCGCATTTCAACATCAGGGCCGTCGCCGAGATCAGGTCGTTCAGACCCCCATACGCCGCCGCATGATGGTGAGAGGGAGCCGCCGAAAGCCAGCGCTCGGAGAACTCGGCAACGCTTCCGCCCTCCCACCTGAAAAAGGTCTGGGGTGCCGAGATGTCGCGGGGCTTCATGTCGACAAACTGGCCCTGGGACGAGATGAGCTGAAAGTGGCCATCCCCCACGCTGCCGATCGAGAAAAGGGTGACATCGCCCGACCGGTAGCTGTAATTGAATGAGGCGCCAAAGCCGTTCACGCCCTTGTAGTAAATCGTGGGGACGATTCGCACGCCGTGCGATGGGTCGGAAAGCCCTGGGTTCCCATGTCCGTCGTGGGAATTGAACATCAGCTCTCTCTTGTAGTCGAGGATGTAGTGTTCGAGGAAGGTCGAATGCCCCGCCAGCTCCTCGAGGACGAGCATGGACAGCGCGCGCATCACGTCCCCCTCGCATGCAAAGGGAACATGGTTTTCCACCATGAGGGAGGAGCCGAAGAACGGGATGATGCCGATCCGCTGCTCAGGAAGCCAGACCTGGTCGAACTCGGCTACTGCATCGTAGCCGCCACTGCGGGCAACAGAGTCCAGGGCCAGCGCGAGCCGGGCGGAACGGTCCATCATCGCCTCGTCCACCTCGATCGTGCGGCCCTTGCTCCGCTGCTCGTCGATAAGGCGCTTCACCTCTCCGTTCTTCACCTCGGCATACGCATCGGTGACTTCGTCCGGGACGATAGGCCAGCAGGTCGTTCCGAAGGTCTCCATCACCGCCAGGTTGTCCTGCATCATGTCCGTCATGCCTTCGTAGGAGGTCCCGATCAGGCCTATTTTCGCGTTGCGCAGGCGTGCGGCGGCCCGGGCCGCGCGGACGTAGCCGCCAAGCTTCACACTCGTTTCCGGGTCGTCAATGCTTCCCGTGACGAGAAAGAAGTCCCGATCCGCCCTGATGAGGGCGCTCGTGAGCTCGGGCAGCCCGCACATGCCGGAGTTCACCATGATGAGGTCGAAATCCGCTCCTTCGGGGAACTCGTTCACCAGCTGGGCATTCCAGATGATAAGCGGCATGTCCAGCTCCCGCAGCGCGCGCATGGGAATGAGGCCTTTCTGGTAGGCGATCTCCACCAGCACGACGCACTGCACCTCTTCGGCGTTCAGCGCGCGCGCCGCCTTCGCGGCCCCGGCCTCGTCCTCGAAGAACCCGGGGTTCACGACCGGCCCGAAAGGCGCGAGCTTCTGCTCGTAGCGCTTTGCGATGGCGCGGGCCTGGTCCCGGATATGACCGGTCTTGTTGTAACGGTCCTCAAGCAGGGCCGTGACGAGAAGTCCGATCTTGAACTCGCGCGGAACGATGGGCATTGCATCTCCTCCTGTGTGAAGGCGGATTCTACTCGAGTTTCCCGGCATCGACAACTCGTGCTATAACCCGACCATGCTGCTCTCCTTCGAGGTACTCGATCACACCGAGGCACAGAAAGTCCACGAGGCCAGCCTCCAGGTGCTTTCCCGTACCGGCATGTGCTTCGAATCAGACGCGCTCCTTTCCGGGCTGGGCAGGATGGGCGCCGCCGTGGACGTCCACCGCCGGGTTGTCCGGATCCCCCCTGCACTCATCGAAAGAACGCTCGAGAATACCCGGGCCCTTCTCGCCTCGGGAAGGAAGCTCCACCTGCTCAACGGCGTCACTTCGCAGCGGGCGGTCTCCGGGCACATTGAAGCAAAGATGAGCGGCGGCTGCGAGCGGTACCTCGATTGGGACAGCCAGTCGCTGAAACCCGCCTCCGCGGAGGAGCTCCTCCGCTGCCTCCGGCTGGGAGAGCTCCTGCCCGAGGTCTCCTTTGTCGGAAACCCGGTCGTCATGAAGGAAGGCCTCGACGGCTTACGAGTCGAAGAACGAATGCGCCGCGTCTCCACCGCGGCCCTCGTGGCAAAAAACACGAGAAAAGTCGGGTCGATGGAAGTCTGGAGCGAACGGGAGATCGATGTGCTGGTAGAAATCGGGATCGTCGCCCGAGGAAGCCGCGAGGCGTACGACGAAAACCCGTGCCTCCTCACGGCAAAAGAGACCATCAGCCCGCTTTTCCTCGACCGCAACGCGGGTGACATCCTGCTGGCACTGGCACGCCGAGGTCTTCCCTGCACGGTCATCCCCATGCCCATTTCCGGGATGAGCGCGCCGGCCTCTCCCCTGGGGAGCGTGGTCCTCGCCAACGCTGAGATCCTCGGCGTGATGGCGGCGATCCAGTCAGTGCACCCTCAGGCCCTTGTCGGGGGAGGAATCATTTCCGGCGTCATGGACATGCGGTCGGGAACCGCGTCGTTCAGCGCCCCGGAGGCGATCCTGCAGGACATCGCCCTTGCGGAAGTCCACCAGGGCCTGTACGGCATGGATTGCCTCATTGGGACAGGCTACACCGATGCCAACTACCCCGGCAGCCGTGTGCCTTCGGAAAAGCTTCTCAAGTTCCTGATAAGCTTCCTTGCCGGTCACACGACGTACCCTGTCGGACTCCTGCACGCAGGCTCGGTCTTCAGCGCGGAACAGGCGCTCGTGGACATCGAGCTGTGCCGGCTCGTCCACGGCCAGCTCGCCTGCCACATGGACACGGGGCTGCTAGGGGAGATCGTGAACGTCGTGAACGAAGCCGGGATCCGGGGCGACTCTCTGGCCAGCGAGTTCACCCTCCGGCACTTCCGCGATTCCTGGCAGGCGCATCTCGGCACTGGCGACCTCTACGCGGCGGCTCATGAACGATGCCGTTTGCTCCTCGGCTCGAGGGACTTCTGGGAGATCGAGAGTGGCAAGGCCCGGGAGATCGACAGGATCGTCAGGAAAGCGGAATCGATCCTCTGATTATTCCTGAGCTATTCAAGCGTCGGCGGGACCTCAGGGGATTCGTCGAGCAGGCCGTGTGAAAAGGTAAGGACCTCGGTGTAGTCACGGAACACCGCCACCGTATGCTCGAATTGCGCCGAGAGACTGCCGTCCGTGGTCACCAGAGTCCAGCCGTCGCTGGAGACGTGCACATCGCGCATCCCCAGGGTAAGCATCGGCTCCACGGTGAAGACCATCCCCGGCAGGATCCGCAAGCCCGTATCGGGAGCCCCGAAATTGGGGATCATGGGATCCTCGTGCATCGCCCGGCCGATCCCGTGCCCCACGTAGTCCTCGATCACCGAGCAGCCGAACCTGCGGGCGGCATCCTGGATGGCGAATCCCACGTCCCCCATGCGCTGGCCGGCAACGGCAGCGCGAACTCCCGCCAAGGTCGCCTGCCACGCCGCGCGGATGAGCCTGCGCCCGTCCGGCGCCGCCTCCCCGACCAGGAATGTCCAGGCCGCGTCCCCGTGCCATCCGTCCACGACTGCCGTGATGTCCAGTGAGAGGATGTCTCCGCTCTCCAGATCCCTGTTCGACGGGATGCCGTGAGCGGCGACATTGTTCACTGAGGTGCAGATGCTCCCTGGAAAGCCGCGGTACCCCCGGAGGGCGGACCCGGCGCCGCTTTCCTCGAGGAACCTGCCGGCGAGATTGTCCAGCTCAGCGGTGGAAATGCCCGGCCGCACGCAAGGTGCAAGGTAGCGCAGGCACTTCTCAGCCACCCTGCAGGCGCGGCGGATGCGCGCAACATCCACGGACGTCTTGAAGCTTATTTCCGCGTCCATGATCCGTCGGCAAGAATTGCAGAGTACAGGGGAAGATACGAGTCGGCGAGCACGCGGTCCCACGTATGCCGCGAGAGTATCTCCTGGAAGGCGGTCCGCCTGATTCGAACCAGCAGGTGCGGCTGGTCTTTGTAGATCCTGGAGGTCCGTTCGATGGCGGCGACGAGGGCTTCGGAACGGTGCTCCCGGTAGCTGAATCCGGTCTCTCCATCGCGTACTTTTACCAGTCCTCCCACATGGTGAACGATCGGAATGCTCCCGAAGATCTGGGCGATGAAGTCCGTGAGCCCGCAGGGCTCGTAGGCGGACGGGACGAGGAAGAAATCACTTGCCGCGTAGACCAACGAGGCCAGCGCGGGATCGTAGCGAGGCAGGAACACCAGGCGGCCGGCGGCGGCAGGCAGGGCTGCGAGCCAGGCGAGCATCGACTCCTTTTCCTTCTCCCCGGTGCCAAGGACAACGAACCGGCGTTCCGCCCCATCCTTCAACAGAGTCTTCAGTGCGTGAAACAGGACGTCGATGCCCTTCTGCCCGGTGAGCCGGCCGACGAACGCGTAGAGCGGGCCGTGCTCGGGGAGCTCGACGGCGTCGCCGACTCTCTTCATGAGCTCCTCCCGACACCGTCTCTTTCCTTCCATGTCCCCGTTCATCGGATCGAAGCCGAAGGGGATACCTGCCCTCGCGGGAGAACGCGGGTCCCACGGCGCAGGGTCGATGCCGTTCGTGATGCCCGCCAGCTCGATTCCCCGTTCGCGGAGCGCCTTTCCCAGCCCTCCGCTCATCTCCTCCTCGCGCTCTGCGAGCAGCTCCTCCGCATACCGCTCGGACACGGTGACCAGCCTGGCGTATCCGCCGGCGAGGAGGAACGGGTCCACGGCGCCGTTGAGCAGCCCTTTGGCCAGGATCTCTGCGGAAAGGCCCGTGAGAAGCCCGGCAAAAACCGGGTCCCACACCTCCTGGTGGTACCCCTTGCCGGCGTTGTGGATCGTCACTACTGCCGCCGAGGCGCGGAGAGGCGCTGCGAACCGGGGGTCTTCACGCAAGAGCGCGGGAAGAAAAGAGGTGTGCCCGTCATGGCAGTGGAAGATGTCGGGTTTCTCGTCGATTGCCAGAGCAGTCTCGAGCGCGGCCCGCTGGAGGATAAGGTTAAGCTGGTGGAAATCCCAGTGCCCCGTTCCCTTCTTTCGCCAGTGGTTTTCGCGCTCGTCGTCGGCCGTGTACGTGTAGACGTCCCGGAGGGCCGTATACCGGGAAGATTCCACCAGGAGCAGCCGAACGCCGTCCTGCCGCGCTTCGTGGACCCGCACTTTCTCCGCGAAGAGCTCATTGCCCTTGTCCTGGTCCGGGAGAGACAGCGTGAAGGAGGCGACCGTCGCGCCCGCCGTGACCTTGCGGGAGATGAACCCGTACAAAGGCATGACCACGCACGGCGCGCCCCCGGCCCGCGCGTGCGCTTCGGCCAGACCGCGCACGACGTCCTTCACGCCGCCCGCCTCGGCGATGCCCGCGTATTCGCGCGCGACGTGCCAGACCAGCGGCATGTCCCGGCTCACGCTCCGCCGCCCCGTGACGAGAGTGAATTGCCAAGATCGGGCCTCAACGCTTCGGCGCCGTCGAGGTACACGGAGACGGCCGGGCGCCTCTCGAGGGAGTCGAAGGTTACCAGCGCGCGAATCACGCGGGGGAGCGCGCCGTCGATCCTGGCTTCCTGTGTGCAGAAAAGCGGCGTGGAGGCAAACCCGGTCCGCCGAAGCCCCGTGGCCGGATTCGCGGCGGTTAAATCCTCGGTCATCGAGAACACGATGCTCACGATGTGATTCTCGGCAATCCCGTTCGCAAGGAGAATTTCCGTCACGAGCTTCGCCCCGGCCTTCTCGATGGCCGCAACGGAGTTCTCGGCAAGCTGTATCGCGCCGCGCACCGCTCTTGTCATCCGCGTCCCTGCACTTTCACACCACCCGTGAGAGGATCTCTGTCCGTTCCTTCATCGACAGGTCCCTCGGGTTTCCTCTCATACTGGATCCGGTCGATTTCTCAGCCAACTCTCCCACCCTGTCGCCCGGGATGGCGAAACCTCGCAGGTCCGCCGGCAGGCCGTATGCGCCGAGAAACCTTGCCGCCTCTGAGGCAAGCCAGCCGACGGGATCCCTGGCAGCCTCCCTGCCGTGTGACGCGCCAACGAGTTTCCCGATGTCGCGCGCAATGACGTCCCTGTTCGCGGCAAGCACGTGCGGGAGGAACACGGCGCAAGCCAGCCCGTGAGGAACGTCGAACATTCCGCCGACCGCGGCCGCGAATCCGTGGGCTGCGCCAAGCCCGGCATTTGCCAGGGCGATCCCGCTCACAAGCGCCCCGTAGCTCGCCTTTTCGCGCAGCTCGACATTCCGCGGTGACCGTGAGAGCCCGTCCAGCGCGTCCCACATCAGGGGGAAGGCTCCCTCCACGAGTGAGCGCACCGGCGGTGTCGTCGAACGGCTGACGTACGCCTCGACAAGCTGCGTGAAGGCATCCAGCCCCGAGGTTCCCGTTACCCCCGGCGGCAGGGAGAGCGTGATCTCGGGGTCGACGATCACGGCCTGGGCCAGCAGGTGGCGGGAGCGCATGCTCCGTTTCACCCCGGCAGCCGTGGATTTGATGACCGCATTCTTGGTGGCTTCCGCTCCCGTGCCGGCTGTTGTCGGTACCGCGATCCAGGGCAGGCCCGGCCCCGGCACGGGCGCGGTGCCGGGGAGGCCCTCCAGGAACCTCTCCACCGTGCCGGGGAACTTCACGAGGGCGGAGAGCGCCTTGGTCGTGTCCATGACTGAGCCGCCGCCCACGGCAACGAGCACATCCGGCTGAAAGGCAGCGGCGGCCGCGGCCGCCGCGTCCACCGACTGCACGCTGGGCTCGGCGGGCGGGCAGGAGAATCGATGGACCACGCACCCTTCGAGACCCCGCTCGATCGCCGCTTCCCATGGCGAGCTACGCAGCCACCCGCCCCCGGAGACGATCATGACGCGCGCACCGATCTCCCGGACGGTCTCAGGCAGCTTCCGCAGGGCTTCCCTGCCGAAGTGAATTGCGCGAGGCATCTCGAGACTGAAGGGGATCATGGAACTGAGTATAACGAGTTTTCAGGAGTGCAGCCATTGCTGGACGAGCCGCAGGGCCGCCAAAAGGACGGCAGAAGCGGAGAACGAGAGAGCGAGAAGTATCCATCGAACGATGAAGGGCCGGTGCTCGTGGATGTTGCGATACACCAGGAATCCCGCAAGCCAGATGCCCGTGATCATTTCAAGGCTGAGACAGACGCGCAGGCACGCCAGGAGGAAGAGCTGGGTCGAGTCGAGGAAGTCCTGATAGTTGCCCAGAATGTACAGAAACAGGGACACCAGTGACATGATGAAGAAGAAGACCACCGCGCGGCCCGTAAAACTGGACATGCGGGAGAGAAATGAATATCCTTTCATGCGCATGTGAGTATAGGACAGCCCGGGACGGACTGGGAAGGGTCATGCAGTTCCCGCGCGGCTCTCGGATGACTGTTCCCGCCTTCGAGTGAGCCGTCGCCTTCGCCGGAGAGGAGTGAGTGGTGGGAGACGGCGGATACTTCTTCAATTTCGAGAAAATGTCGTACGTGAGGGGACGGCACCCGGCGGCCTGCATCCTGTGCCTCGCCCGGGACAGGAACCCCGAGGTAGTGGACCTCAGCATCTGGCGGGACGAGCTTTTCATCGCCTCCGTAAATCTGTATCCGTACAATCCCGGTCACCTGCTCCTCTATCCCTGCCGGCATGTCGAGGACATCCGTGAGCTCACCTCGGAAGAGGAGACGCGACTCAACTCCCTCCAGCGCTGGCTCCTGGGGACCCTCGATCGCGCCTTCTCTCCCCACGCGTACAACATCGGGTACAACATGGGCGCTTCGGCCGGAGCGTCGATCGGCCACCTCCACCTCCATATCATTCCCCGCTACCCGCGTGAAACAGGCATCGCGGACCTCATCGCCGGGCGCCGCGTTCTGGTGGAGGATCCACGGGAAACCGCGCGGCGCCTCCGCGAGCTCGTGTCTCAGGAGCCTTTTTCGATTTCCAGGAGCTGATCGAGAAGCTTCAGGAAAGCGCCGATCGCCTCCGACCGCGCGTTGAGAATCTGCCCAAACGTCTGGTTTCTCCCCCGGTAGAGGTGGATCGTCTTCAGGAGGGACCGGGTGTTTTCGAAGGTGCTCGTGCGGATGTCGTCGAATATCTTGCGCACACCGATGAGGAACTCGCGCGTCTTGTCGATGAGGTCACGGGCGTCGCGATCCTTCTGCGACACGAAGGAGCGGTACGTCTTTTGTAATAGCAGGTCGGTGGCCACGCTGAAGCGGAACCGTCCCAGCTGCTTGCCGTCCTCCTCGTCGGGAGAGAGAGACCGGTCGAACAGGACGATGCGCGCTTCCATGTCCTCAAGGCCGGAGATGTTCAGCGTCAGCCTGCTCTGGAGGATCCGGTTGTTTGCAAGGGCCGTGCCGGCCACGATCTGGGCCGCCTCCTGCATCGCCCCCTTGAAGTGCATCAGCAGGAAGTTGTAGGAGAGGGTGAGGCTGCGAATGCAGGAAAAGAACGGCAGTCCGAGCTTGCGGAAATCGAAATCCGGATTTTCCCGGTAATAGCTGAACTCCGTCACCCGCTGACCCTTGAGGAGCTCCTGGACCTTACGGTCGATGACCCGCTCCTTGATCGTGCCCAGCCGCTCCTCCAGCTCCACACCCAGCCGGGTCTTCAGCGTGGTGAAGTACAGGGTCTTCAGATAAAGCCGGGGAGCATTGAACACGAGCTGAAACCAGGGATCCTTTCGGAAGAATCGGAGGAGATCGAGCAGGGGCACGGCCGCCTCGAAGGCATCGATCTCCTTTGCCAGGGCGAGAACGTCGGCTCGAAGCTGCCCCAGCTCGCTGGCGATGCGCTCCTCGCCTCCTTCCGCTCCCGGCTTCAGCCCGGCGCGCAGGTACATGTAGTAGGCGACGGGCTCCTCGGCGTACAGATAGTCCGGCGCGCTGCGGTGAAGAAGCCCGAAGGCCACGTGCAGTTTTTCCATGAGGTCGAGTGTCAGCATGACCGGGGCATTTTCGAAGGGGGGATACTTGGGGTCGATCGTGTCCCCCAGCGCGCAATTGAAATACCGGAAGAACGACGTGAACGGGAACGAGGCGAGGCGCCCGAGGGACAGGTGCAGGCGGGCCTGCTCTTCCAGCTGAAGCATGAGGCTTTCAGGAATGCTGCGTACGTAGTCGTTCAGCCGCAGCGAAAGCTTCTTGCTGATCTCGTCGGTCTGGCCGGTCTGGGCGAAGATCTCCTCCATCTCCGCCGTGCCCACGAAGTCATCGATGGTCGTCTTCGCTTTCTCGAGCTTCTGATCGACGTACCAGGCATAGGCAGCGCCCCGCACCGCTTTGTCCGAGGTCAGGGCATGGTAGACGCCCTGGACTCGCTGAGCGGCAAGGAACACGTCATAGAGCTTGCGGGCAAACTTCACCGAGAGGTCCCGTGACTCGAAGCCGGTGATGCCGGGGCTCACCGAGCGGATGTGCGTCTTCAGTTGGCCCAGTCGGATGTCCATGAACACTTCGGTCCTGGGCTTTCCGGTGAAAAAGGTCCGCAGCCACAGGAGAAAACGGACCCATCCGCCGGCCTTCTTCATCTCGAAGGCGATGATCTTCCGCCGCTCGTCCTCGTGGAGCTCGACGGGGACGGGCTCCTCCCCTTCCTCGTGCTCCATCCGCTTGCCAATGCGCTCCAGGAGCTCCTTGCGTTCCTTCTCCGGCAACTCTTTCGAAAGCTCTTCGAGTCGACTTTTCTCGGGCATCCCTACTCCCTTGGAAACGAATGTACCACGAGAAGCTTTCCGATTCCCACCCCGACCAGCACCCGGTCCGCCGTGGCCACGTTGCTGATCCCGCCGAAGCCGCGTCGGAACTCCAGCCCGTCCAGCGGCCACTTCAAGCCCTCGGAGCGCAGCGCTGCCGCCCGTTCTCCGACCGGAAATATGGAAACGGTGCTCCCCGCCCAGCCGTGGAACTCCGCTTCTCCCGTGACCAGCGTGATGTCCTCCCCCTCGGTGATCCAGCGCGCGGGAGCAGGCTCCCTCTCGAAGAGGGCCGCGATTCCCAGAAGGTGATCGATCCTTCCTCCCGCTCCGCCGGCAATCGTGACGTGTCTCCAGCCTCGTTCGAGCAGGATCCGCATCCCGATCTCCGTGTCCGTCTCGTCCTTGTCACGGGGGAAGACCATGACGCGGTCGGGAGGGAACCGCTTCAACAGGGCGGGATCGGACAGGGAGTCCATGTCACCCACCACGAGATCGGGCACCACTCCTGCAGCAGCACAGCTGTCCAGCCCGGAGTCGGCGGCCACGATGAACTCCGCCTCACCGAAGCATTCCTGGAGAATGCGAGGCGAAAGTCCGGTTCCCCCGATGACCAGGAGCCCGCGGCGCGAATCATCCGCCGTCACCGAAGGCGACATTCCGGCGCCATAGGCGCATTGCTTTGCGGCATGACTGGGAGGGTACAGCTTTCTCGAAATTACTCAAGGACCTTCAGATTCGACCGAGCATTGAACCGGGAATGTCATCTACGGCACGGGGTACCGTGCCTGCGGTGACCGCGATCATGCCCGGACAGGGACGTCCGGGTACACACGTTCAAGGAGGATTCGATGATCATCAATCACAACATGAGCGCCCTCTTCACCGAACGCAATCTGAAGTTCAACAACCTTGCGTCGGACAAAGACATGGAGAAGCTCTCGTCGGGCCTGCGGATCAACAGGGCAGGAGACGACGCTTCGGGCCTGGCGGTGTCGGAGAAGATGAGGTCGCAGATCCGCGGCCTGCGGATGGCGGCGCAGAACTCGCAGAACGGCATCTCCTTCATCCAGACCGCGGAAGGGTATCTCCAGGAGAGCCAGGACATCCTGCAGCGGCTGCGCGAGCTGTCCGTGCAGGCGGCCAACGGGATCTACTCCAATGAGGACCGGATGCAGATCCAGGTCGAGGTCTCCCAGCTGGTGAACGAGGTCAACCGCATAGCGTCCCACGCGCAGTTCAACGGCATGAACATGCTCACCGGCAGGTTCGCCAAAGCGACCGGGGAGAACCTGGTCACCGCCAGCATGTGGCTGCAGATCGGCGCCAACATGGACCAGCGCGTGCAGGTCGTCATCGGGACGATGACGGCACAGGGGCTGGGCGTGCAGGGCACCAGCGGCCGGCCGTCCAACGCGACGTTCATCTCGTTGTCCTCGCCGGACAGGGCCAATGCGGCCATCGGGGTGCTCGACCACGCGCTGAGGCTGGTGAACAAGCAGCGCGCGGACCTCGGCGCGTACCAGAACAGGCTCGAATACGCCATGAAGGGCCTGTCCATCGGCGCAGAGAACCTCCAGGCGGCAGAATCGCTGATCCGCGACACGGACATGGCCTCCCAGATGGTCGAGTTCGTGAAGGACCAGATCCTCGTGCAGTCTGCCACGGCGATGCTCGCCCAGGCCAACACGAAGCCCCAGTCGGTGCTGCAGCTCTTCAAGTAGGACCGGAGCCCCTGACAGAGAAAGCCCCGCGGCGCAGGCCCCGGGGCTTTTTTTCTTGACCGTCGATGCCCAATTCCTGATACTCGATGCCGCCATGCACGTTCCCCGGGTCGTTCAAGACTTCGCCACCGTGTTCCGCGCCGCGGGCTTCCAGTGCCACCTCGTCGGCGGCGCCGTGCGCGACATCCTCCTGGGCCGGCCTCATACCGACTTCGACATCGCCACCGACGCGCTCCCCGCGCAGGTCATCCCCCTGTTCCGGCGGGTGATCCCCACCGGCATCAAGCACGGCACCGTGACGGTGCATTTCAAGGGCACGACCTTCGAGGTCACCACGTTCCGCACCGAGGAAGCCTATGGCGACGGCCGACGCCCGGACGCGGTGACATTCACCCCGTCCATCATCGATGACCTCGCGCGCCGCGATTTCACGATCAACGCCATTGCCTACGATCTTCTTGCCGACCGCGTGGCTGACCCGCACGAAGGAAGACGGGACCTGCGCCGGGGCGTCATCAAGGCCATCGGCGACCCGTCGGAGCGGTTCCGGGAGGACGGCCTGCGGCCCCTGCGGGCCTGCCGGTTCGCGGCCCAGCTCGGCTTCACCGTGGAGGAAGCAACACGACAGGCAATCCCCGGGAGTCTCGACATTCTCGCAATGGTCTCCGCTGAAAGGGTGCGGGACGAGATTCTCAAGATCCTCGAGGCTCCCCTCCCCTCGGTCGGCTTCGCGCTCATGAAGGACTCGGGGATCCTCCGTGTGGTACTTCCCGAGCTCCTCGAAGGCGAAGGGGTTGCGCAGGGGACGCTGCATTGCCACGACGTGTTCTGGCATTCGCTGTACGCCTGCGATGCGGCGCCGCACGAGTCTCTCCCTCTTCGTCTCGCCGCGCTCTTGCACGACGTGGGCAAGCCGCGCACACGGGGCACAGGCCCGGACGGACGGCCCACGTTCTACGGCCACGAGAAGGTATCCGCTGACATGACACAGGCCATACTGGAAAGGCTGAAGCTCCCCAATGCGACGATCAAGGAAGTATCCCACCTCGTCGCCCATCACATGTTCAACTACCAGGACGAGTGGTCCGATGCCGCGGTCCGCCGCCTGATCGCGCGCGTGGGCGAGGGCTCGATCAATGACATCATGGCGCTGCGCAGGGCGGACCAGATCGGGATGTGCCGGGAGAACGCCCAGTACTTCCCCCAGGGGCTCTCGGATTTCGCCCAGCGCGTCACGGAGGTGATGGAGTCGGGACGGGCATTCACGCTGTCGAAGCTTGCCATCAATGGAAATGACATCATGCAGGACCTCGGCATCGCACCCGGGCCCCAGGTCGGCATCATCCTCAACGAGCTGCTCCAATCGGTGCTGGAGGACCCTGCAATGAACGAACGGGGGAAGCTGCTGGAAATTGCGCGAAAGCTCGTGAAGGAGAGGCTGGGCGGCCGATAGCCGCCGCGAGGGGCGGCCTCTAGCCGGCATGCGGGGGGCAGCGACGAGCCGCCTCGAGGTGACGGAAGCTATCGCCGGGCCGGTCGGTTCTCGCTTTTCTGCCCGGCGGGCGCCCGTGAGGCCGGTAGCGGCTTCTCGGGACGGCTGCCCTTGTCGCCCCCTGTCATGTTCTCGTATGCCAGGCGCGCGGCTTCCTGTTCGGCTTCCTTCTTGTTCTTGCCCTTGCCCGCGCCGAACGACCGTTCGCCGACGTGAACCTCGATCCAGAAAGTCTTGTCGTGGTCCGGTCCGGTCTTCTGGACCACCCTGTACTTGGGGTAGGTCTTCATGCGCTTCTGCACATACTCTTGGAGAAGAGTCTTATAGTCCTTTGCATGTCTGTTCTCAAGGACCTTGTTGATTTCCGGGATCAGCATGTTGTGGACGAAGCGCTGGGCGGCAGGGAAGCCCGAGTCGAGGTAGTAGGCGCCGATGATGGCCTCAAGGCAGTCCGCGAGGATGGTCTTTTTCGACCTTCCCCCTGAGTACTCCTCGCCTTTTCCGATGAGGATAAAATTATCCACGCGCAGGCCGCGCGCGATCTCGGAGAGGCTCGCCTCGCTCACGACGAAGCTCTTGATCCGCGCCAGCTCCCCCTCCGGCTGATCCGGAAGTGTCGCGTAGACGTATTCGGCCACAACGAGCCCGAGCACCGAGTCCCCAAGGAACTCCAGTCGCTCGTTGTTCTCACCGCTTTCGCCGGCCTCGTGGGCGAACGAGCGGTGAGTGAAAGCCTGGTTCAGGAACTCCAGCCTCCGGAAACGGATCCTGGCGTGCTTCTCGAAGAGTTGGAGCTCCTTTTTCCTCTCCGGGTTCAATGCGATGAGGTGGTCTCGCCTTCTCTGTGTGAACAAATCCTTGCTATTTCTTTACCTGGGACCGAATGTATTCCAGGGCGTCCCGCACGGTTTCGAATTCGTTGGCCTTTTCATCCGGAATGCTGATCCCGAGCTCCTCCTCGATGGCGTACACAAGCTCGTACGTGTCAAGGCTGTCGGCGCCCAGATCCTGGCGGAAGGAGGAGTCGAGTGTGATCTTGGATTCATCGATCTCGAGACGATCGGCGATGAGTTTCTTCATTTTTTCAAACAGCTCGTCCATACAGTTCAACCTCCTATGGAAATAATGTATAGAAGTGCGCGAGGGGGTGTTCGCTAGATACGACCGTAACGCCGGGTCATGCCATCTCCTCGGGTTTCAGTATCTGCTTTCCCCTGTAGAACCCGCATTTGGGACACACCCTGTGAGGCATGATCCTGTTCCCGCAGTTGCTGCATTCGACGAGGGTGGGAACGGCGAGACGCATGTTCGCCGTCCGGCGTTTGCGTCCCCTTGCCCTCGATATTCTCCTTTTCGGCAAAGCCATTCAAGTCACCTCAAAAGTGGATTAATTTGATAAAGATAGGCAAAACTACACCATCGACCCTGGAATGTCAAGGCGCCCCACCGTCGGGGACGCCCGTTTCCGCGCCCGCCGTCCGCGTCCGGAACTTCTCGTGCAGGGCTTTGGCCACGTTGGGCGGCACCATACCCGAGATGTCGCCGCCGAACGTCGCAATTTCCTTGATCGCAGATGATCTGATCACCGAGTACTTCTGGTCGGTGGGCAGAAAGATCGTTTCAATCCTCGGGTTGAGCGACCTGTTCATCAGGGAAAGCTCGAACTCGTACTCGAAATCCGCCAGCGCGCGCACGCCCCGCACAATGACGTGGACGTCGATGCGGTCCGCAAAATCGACGATGAGGCCGTTCCAGGTGGAGACGGAGACGTTCGGAAGCCCCTGCGCGAGCTCGTTCATCATCGAAAGCCTCTCGTCGGCATCGAAGAGGTACGCCTTGGACGGGTTGACGGCGATCACCACCTGCACCGCGTCGAAGAGCCGGGAAGCGCGGCGAAGGATGTTCAAATGGCCGTTCGTCGGAGGATCAAAGGTGCCGGGGAGAAGTACCTTGAACATGGCCCCGAGAATAGCCGAGGTTCCCTGCGGGAGCAAGGGAAAAATCTTTGACAAAGCCTATGTGGGAGAATAGAATTGATGGTGATGAAAGCAGGCGGAAAACTGCTCTGCGTGCTCGCGTGTGCCGCGGTATTCGCGACGTCCTGCGCATCGCCTCCGTCGAAAACTCCGCAGTCACCTCCGGCGCCGCAGCCGGCGCAGCCGCAAGCGGAAACTCCGGCGCCTGTTGCGGAATCCCCCGCGCCGCCCGCGCCCGCGCACGAGTTCGTGGCATCAGAAGAGCTGTACCGAACGACCTTCCGGGAAGTGCAGGACGTCATTGCTGCCATCACGGGCATCATCGCGGCGGGGGATTACGATGGCTGGCTGTCGTACCTCACCACGGACTACGTGGCATCGCGCAGCAGCACGGAGTACCTCGCGGGCGCCTCCAACGCTGCGGTACTGAAGAAAAACGGCATCGTTCTGAAAAGCCTCAGGGACTATTTTAACAACGTCGTGGTGCGGAGCCACCTTCAGGCCACCCTGGACGATATCCAGTTTCTGGACGAAACCCACGTGAAGGCCCTCGCGCTCGTCCAGGGCACACCGGTAGTCCTCTACTACCTGGTCCACGAGAAGGGGCGATGGAAGATCGGGCTCAAGCAGGGCGGGGAAAGTTGATGGGAAGGAATGGGAGCAGACACATGAGCATCATCGCGATCTCACTCGGTAGAATACGGGCTTCTGTGCGGGCCCTGGCGGTCATCCTTGCCCTCTGCAGCGGACCGGCCATTGTTCTGTCGGCCCAGCAGACAACCTCGGCGGCGCCGCAGAAGGAAATCACCATCGAGGAGCTCTTCCTCCAGAGCGTCGAGTTCCAGATATTGAGAGAGAAGGCCTTCTCGGGCGACTACGACATCAAGATAAGCGCCCTGGACGATCTTGAAAAGAAGGTCATCGACGGCTCGTACAAGTCGAGCGACCAGCAGGTGGAGTTCGTCCTCGAGTACCTCGCCCTGGAAGGCTCGGCGCGGACGACGCGCGAGGCCGGACGCCTGGTGAACAATTTCCCCGAGGTGCGGCGCCGGGCCGCCAACCTGCTGGGCAGGGTCGGCACGGACGACGCGAAAAACGCCCTGGTGCGCGTGCTCCTCATCGACGAGGAGCCCGTCGTGAAGGCGGAAGCGGCGTATGCGCTGGGCGTGATCGGGAAGAACGACAATAACGAGGTCGTGCAGGCCCTTGCATTCACCTACAACAAGGAAGATCCACTCAAGCCGGACAACAACTTCGGCTACGCCCTCTGCCTGGCCATCGAGAAGCTCGCCAAGAAATCCGGTGGCATCAAGGATCCGGCCGCGTACCGGATGCTGGTGAAGATCGCACAGGGCAATTACCTTCGCACGGTGAAGACCAAGGCGCTGCTGGTCCTCGACGAGCTGAAGGCGTCGAAGTAGGGCTTCAACCGGTCCCGCCGCCCGCGCCCTTCTGCATCGCCGAAGGCGGATTCTGCATCGCCGAAGGCGGATTCCTCATTGTTTCGATCACCTCCTCCAGCCAGCGGTCTTCTGCCGCGAGGTGGGCAATTCCCTTGCGGATGATTCCCTGGAGGAAAAAATCGATCTCTCCCTGGAGCGACTTCAGCGTCTTCTGGAAACTCTCGCGCTGCTGCACCGTCTCCTTCTGGTATTCCCTGAGGTATTGCAGAACGTGATCCGGCGCGAGCTTGCTGAAGAACAGGAATCTGAGCGTGAACTCGTCCTTGACCCTGTAGGTGCTGCGCACGGGCTTCAACAGCCACTCGTCCAGTTTCCTTCGGCCCTTCTCCGTGATCGAATAGATGTTCTTTTCCGCGGCCTTCTTGCCCGGCTCGGTCTTCTTCGTCACCCAGCCCAGCTCGGAAAGGCGCCTCAACGTGGGATACAGCTGGCCGTAGGAAACCGACCAGACATTTCCCAGCGCGCCCTCAAACCGTCTCTTGAGCTCGTAACCGTACTTCGGGCTTTCGGCGAGAAGCCCGAGCAGGGCAAATTTCAACGACATCAGGTTCTCCTCCCGCACGCCGCGCTTGGGGGATGCGCGTCATGCGGGCAGCGTCATACTACCACGGGGGTCTTCTTTTTCAAGGGCGAACGAACATTCGCCCGGCGGCGGTCAGCAGGACACCTGCAGGGGCTTCTTCCACTCCTGCGGCGTTTCCTTCTCCTCGTACTGGATGCGCTTACGGATGACGAATCGGCTGGGGCCGCCCGGCGGACGGAACTCGAGAATCCCGAAGCTCCCCCCTCCGAGGTAGCAGATCTTCTCCTGGGGAGCGATCTCGTTCGAATCGCGGATCTCGCGCATCACGCAGTCGAAGTGGACCGGCAGGCGGGAGACACGGTGCGTGAGTGCAGAGGCGAGCTCCCGGACCTGCTTGCCGCAGACCGGACAGTCGGGGAGCGCGATCGGCACCACCGGCTGAGGGGGCCTCGGGGCCTCGGGTGCCCGGCCCGGTTGCGACCGACCGGAGTGGGGTCGGCCTCGCGACCCCTGGGGCGGATTGCCACGCGCCGCCGGAGGTGGATTTCCACGCGCCGCCGGAGGTGGATTTCCACGCGCCGCCGGAGGTGGATTTCCACGCGCCGCCGGAGGTGGATTTCCACGCGCCGCCGGAGGCGGATTCCCGCCGGGCTGTCGCCCTGCGGGCTTCTGTCCCCGGGCCTGCTGCTCCCGTTCGTCCTGAGGAAATCCGCCTCCGGCGGCGCGTGGGTCGCCAGGACGTTGTGCCTGGGCATCGTCGTCGGCACCCTGCCGGTGCCGACGACGATTATTACGGCGTCTGAAACTGCGCGAGCTCATCGTCTATTCTCCATGCTCGAGATTCCTGGTGAGGTCCTGGGCGATCTTCTGGATCGCCTGGAGCAGGTACTCCTCGTCGTGAATCTTCACCTTCAGCTCGGCGAGTTTCTTGGGGTCGGTCTTCTTGGCTATTCTCACCATCAGTCGATCCCCTCTTCGTTGAACGCTCCCGCGATGTGCACGATTCCGTTCTCCTCACCGCCGAGGAACACGAGGTCGAACCGCAGGTGCGCATCCGCGAGCTCGGGCCTCCGGCTGAGATACAGACGGGCCGCCCGCGCGATCCGTGCCCGCTTGCGCGGGCCGACGGAACGCGCGAGATCCTCGCGGGGAACTGAGTGCCACGACTTTACCTCGACGAACGCCACGATGTCACCATGGCGCGCGATGATGTCGATCTCACCAACGCGGGTGCGGAAGTTTCGCGCCAGCACGATCCACCCCTTCGATTCCAGGTAGGAGACCGCGGCCTCCTCTCCCCGTGCGCCCTTCTGCGTCGTCGAGAGCCCCGCTCGCGTCATGTCGCTGCCCCTCCCGACGGTGTTCCGCCGGATCCCGGTATTCCGCCGGCCGTTCCCTGAGCGGGAGCAAGGGACTTCGGGTCCACCGCTTTCACGATGAAGAGCGTCTTCTTCGTCATCAGGTCGACGACCTCGCGCTCGCCCAGCGTGTTGCCGTACTCGTCGATGATGAGCTCGACCGCCGGCCGCAGGGGCGCCTCGGAATGGGTCTGCACGACCCGGCCAATGGCGGAGTTGTTCAACTGCACGATGCTCCCGATGGGATAGATTCCCATGCTCTCCAGGAACACCTTCAGGATCTTCGGGTCGAAGTGCCGCCCGTTGTCGTTCAGGAGGTTCTTCATGGCGCTGTAGCCGATCATCGAGTTGCGGTGGGGCCGGTTGTTGATCATGGAGACGTAGGCGTCCGCGACTGACACGATCCGTGCAGCAAGGTTGATGTCCTCTCCCCTCAGCTTCCGCGGATAGCCCTGTCCGTCCCACCGCTCATGGTGCTGAAGCGCGATGACCCCGATTTCCTCGGGGTACTTCAGGTCTTTGGTGATCACCCGGTAGGAGTGGATGGGATGGGTGCGGATCTGGTTCATCTCCTCCGGGCTGAGCTTCTCCTTCTTTTTCAGGATGGCCTTCGGCACCTTCACCATTCCCGTGTCGTGCAGGAGCGCGCCCGTGGCGAGCTGGATGAGACGGTGACTGGTGAACTTCAGCACGGAGCCCATGATGGCCGAGAGGATCGTGGTGTTGATCACCCCAGCGGCGATCTTCCTCTCCATCCTCCCTCCCATGAGGATGAGCTGGATCATCTCGTTCCTGCGGTCCTTCACTTTTTCAAGGATCAGGTTGACTGTGGAGTCGACCTTGGCCCGATCGATCTCCTCTCCCGAGCTCACGCTGGTGGCGATGTGCTCGTATTCATCGATGACGCGGAGGTACCCGTCCAGGTCGTCCTTGTCGCCCGCCGGGAGGTCCCGGAGGCTCGCCAGCTCGACGGGCGGCTCGATCGTCCGGGGGGAATCGACGACGAGCGTCCCGTCCGTCCGGACCGACTCGATCTCCCAGCGCACCAGACGCTCGATGTCTTTCTGCCGGATGGGGACCCCGGGCGGAACGAACACGTTCTCCCCGTCCATGTAGACCGGCTTGTCGAACTTCATCCCGTCACGGAGGTCGCTGGTCTTGATGGTCTTCATTCTTCAGTTCTCAACCCACGGACAAAGACGAGGAGACTCGCGATGATTTCGTACAGGCTCTCGGGGATCAGCGTATTCACGTCCAGCTCGATGAGCGACGCGGCCAGGTCTGGGTCGGCAACCAGCGGGACGCCGTTCTCACGGGCGATCCTCGTGATGGCCTCCGCGAGCGCACCCCGGCCCGAAGCGAGGACAATGGGAGCGGGAAGATCTTCGTTGTAATGGAGGGCGACCGCCGTGTCCGCCTGCACCGTCATTTCTTATCCCACCGTATCCACGCTCGGGAGGATTTCTCCCTCTTCGACAGGAGTAAAGCCGTCGAACGCGTTCCCTTCTTTTATAGTATCGTCAAGTTCCAATCCCATGTTATGGAATTTTGACCGCAGGCTGTCCAGTCCCCGCGCGGCGGCGCGCTTCAGCCGCTCGGAATCGCAGTACACTGACAGGGCGCGTCGCTTGCCCTCGAGCGGCAGGTGGAACGCGATTCCTTCGGTGGTCATCGTGAGGGCGAGCGGACGGGACTTGAAGGCGTCGAAGAGTATCTTCAGCGTCCCGGCCAGCCGCTGCGCACCAGTGGTAAACACGAACGGAATGACCACCCATGACGGGGTCCGCCCGGACAGGTGATTGAATGCCTGCAGGGCCGACGAGGGGGAGCCCGGCTGCGCGGGAAGGGATTCGGCAAACTCCTTCACGGCCCGCGGCGTGTCGGGCAGGGGCCGTCCGCGGTAGCGCCGCGGATCTTCACCACCCTTCTGTCCGAATGCCAGAACACGGAGCAGCGCAGCCGCTCCCGTGCTTCCGGGATCGATCCTCTTGTCCACGAGCGTGACCGCGGAGCGCCCAGACTTCCGATCGTCCAGCCCGGAACGCGTGAGGAGTGACTTCACCTTCAGGATGGTCTCCGGCAGGAGAGGAAGCCCGGCGCGTGCCAGCGTTCGCGCGATGACTTCCTCGGGGCCTCCTCGCGGGATGCCCTGGAGTTGGAGGGCGGTGAGCAGGGCATCAGAAACGACGTCGGAGACGGTGAGGACGAGCTTTCCCGCGGAACCGCCCACGCGGGCTCGCAGAACTGCCCCCGGCTCGAGTGTCAGCTCGGAGGACGCGGGATACACTCTCCCCAGGACACCCACCGCCCATTTCCCGACATCGAGGCGCTTGATAACGTGAACGACGACTGTCTCCCCGGGGCGCAGGCCGGGTCCGGTCTGCGGCCCCAGCTGGATTCTGCCCCCGACGGGGCTGGGCGTCATCAGAGCGTCCTCTCTGACCGTCGGGACGAGCCTTCCCGCCTCAGGTGCTCTCGGGCGTCTCGGCGGCCGCCTCTCCCGGGTGCTCCGCAACGCCGGTTTCAGGCACCTTCTCGCGGCGGCGGTGGATGAGCTCCTGGACCTTCGCCGCTTTGCCCGTGCGGCCGCGGAGGTAGTACAGCTTCGAACGCCGGATGCGGCCCTCGCGCACGCGGACGATCTTGGCGATCTTCGGCGAGTGAAGGGGAAACACCCTCTCCACTCCGACGCCGTAGCTGATCTTGCGCACGGTGAAGGTCTTCCGCAGGCCGTCCCGCTTCATGGCGATCACGATTCCTTCGAAGACCTGCACGCGCTCGGTCTTGCCCTCGATTATCTTGTAGTGGACTTTCACGGTGTCCCCGATGCGGAACACCTCGGCGTTCTCTTTCAGTTGCTCCGCCTCAAGTGACTTCATCACGTCCATGGCCGTCTCCTTCTTTCCTGATCTGCCCCGCGAGATCCCGGGCCTCCGCAGAGAGGTCCCCGGAATCGAGAAGCTCGGGGCGATACCTCACCGTCTTCTCAACGCTTTTCAGAAGCCGCCATTGGCGGATCTTCTCGTGATGCCCGGACAAAAGCACCTCGGGAACCCGCATCCCCCGGAACTCTTCGGGCCGGGTGTAATGCGGGTACTCCAGGAGCCCCTCGGAGAAGCTCTCCTCCTTGAGAGATTCCCCCGTGATCACGCCCGGCACCAGCCGGGCCACTGAATCCACCACCACCATCGCTGCCGTCTCGCCCCCCGAGAGGACGTAGTCGCCGATGGAAATCTCGTCGGTGACGAAGGAGTCGATCACTCTCTGGTCGATCCCTTCGTACCTCCCGCACAGGAGCGTGAAATCCCGGCCCTGCGCGAGGCCGTGAGCCGTGCGCTGGGTGAAAAGCCGCCCGGCCGGCGTAAGGTACACGACCCGCGCCCCAGGCGCGGTGGTGGCCTCCAGCGCCGCGGCTATGGGCTCGGGTTTCATCACCATCCCCGGACCCCCGCCATACGCCGCGTCGTCGCACACATGGTGCTTGTCCACGGCGAAATCCCGGATGTCGACGACCTTCACCCCCACGAGCCCCCGGGATATCGCCCGTGCGAGGATCGAGCTTTCCAGGTACCCCCGGAACAGCCCCGGAAAGAGCGTCAGGATCGTGACCGTCATCGGATGATCTCGTCTTCCTTGAGACAGATCCTGCCGGCTGCCAGGTCCACGTCACCGATGAAATGCTCCGAGAAGGGCACAAGCCAGGTTTTGCCCTGGCTTCCCACGACCTCCAGGAGCTGCGCCGGCCCTCCTTCCCAGACCGAGCGCACCACGCCCACTTCCTCCTCGCCGAACCACACGCTGCAGCGGCAGAGGTCTGCCGCGTAATACTCGCCAGTCTCCAGCGGCGCTGCCGCCGCTCGCGGCACCCAGATCTCGCTGCCCACGAGGGCGCGTGCCTTTTCCGGCGTGTCCAGGCCCGCCACCTTCACGATGACCCCGGGGTCCTGCCGCCGCACCCACTCGAACTCCGTTTGCCTGTCGACGTGTCCCTTCCTCAAGACGGCCGACCGAAGCGTGAGGAGGTGCCCGATCTGGCCCGAAAGGCTCCGTACCTTCAGCTCGCCGCTGATTCCGTGGGTTGACGCTATGACCCCGACCGCGAGGAGCGCGGAGGGCGCCGCGGCCTTCACTCCCCGGCTCACGGGCCGCTCCTCGGCGCCGCCGGAGGCGGATTTCCCTCGGTCAATCCAGGATCTCGAGCACCACCCGCTTCCCCGCCTTCGTCGAAGCGGCGCTCAGCAGTGTCCGCACCGCCTTGGCGATGCGGCCGTGCTTCCCGATCACCTTCCCGATGTCCCCGTCGGCCACTTTCAACTCGAGGATGGTGGATTTCTCCCCCTCGATGACGTTTACGACGACCCCCGCCGGGTCGTCCACGAGGGTTTTCGCAATGTATTCGACAAGATCCTTTTCCACGGATCTCTCCTTTCGACCGCACCGCCGGAGGCGGATTTATGCGCGCCGCCGAAGGCGGATGTGCGTACGCGCTCTATGCGCTGACCGGCTTGCGGTTCAGGAGCTGCTTCACCGTGTTCGAGGGCGTGGCGCCGCGGGCGATCCAGTCCTTCACCTTCGCCTCGTTCACGGACACCTGCTTCTCCAGTTTCTCGATGGGATGGTAGAGCCCGATCTCCTCGAGAACACGCCCGTCCCGCGGGGTGCGGGAATCCATCACCACGATCCTGTAGAAAGGCCTTTTCTTCGTTCCGAACCTCTTCAGCCTGATACGCACGCTCATTGGCGTCCTCCTTCTGTGCCGCCGAGCTGCGACAGCACCTGGGCCTGGTATTTCGAGCTCTTCGACATCTTCTTCATCATGAGACACGTCTTCTCGAACTTTTTCAAGAACCTGTTCACCTCGAACACCGAGGTGCCGCTGCCGCGCGCCACGCGCGTCCTGCGGCGGGGCCCGACGATCCGGTAGTTCTTCCGTTCCGCCGGGGTCATGGAAAGAATGATCGCCTCTTCGCGCTTCATTCCCGCTTCGTCGATTTTCTCCTCCGCTCCCGTGCCCTTCAGTCCGGGGATCATCTCCATGATGGACTGGAGGCTGCCCATCTTCCTCATCCGCCGGTACTGCTCGAGCATGTCCTCCAAGGTGAAGGTCTCGGAGGCCAGTTTCTCCTGGAGCTTCTCGGCCTCCCCCTGTTCCATCGTGGCCTGGGCCTTTTCCACGAGGGTGACCACGTCGCCCATTCCGAGGATCCGCGACGCGATCCTCTCGGGATGGAATGCCTCCAACCCGTCCAGCTTCTCGCCCACGCCGACGAACTTGATCGGCTTGCCCGTGATGCTCTTCACGGAAAGCGCTGCCCCGCCGCGGGTGTCGGAGTCGAACTTGGTGAGGATGACGCCCGTGAGAGTCACCTTCGCGTCGAACTCCTTCGCGATCTCCACGGCGTTCTGCCCGGTCATCGCATCCGCGACCAGCAAGACCTCGGAGGGGCGGCAGGCGTCCCGGATCCGTACGAGCTCGGCCATGAGGGCGTCATCGGCCTGAAGCCGGCCCGAGGTGTCGACGATCACCACGTCGAACTGCTCGCGCCTCGCGCGCGCCAGCGCCCCATCGACGACACGGACAGGATCGCTCATCGCTTCGCGGTGGACCTCGACGCCGGCCTTCTCGCCGAGGACGGCGAGCTGCTCGACGGCAGCCGGACGCACCAAGTCGGCCGCCACAAGAAGGGGCTTCCTCCCCTTTTGCTTCAGGTGCAGCGCAAGCTTCGCGGCTGTGGTGGTCTTCCCCGAGCCCTGGAGGCCTGCCAGCAGGATGACCGACTGCGTGTCCGGACCCTTCAGCGCAAGGCCCTGGTTCTCCCCGCCCAGGAGAGCCACCATCCTATCGTACAGGATCTTGACGAACTGGTGGCCCGGCGTGACCGAGCGCAAGACCTTCTCGCCGAGCGCCTCCTCGGTGGCCTGGTTCACGAACCGGCGCACCACGCGCAGGCTCACGTCCGCCTCGAGGAGGGCGATCTTGATCTCGTTGATCGCGTCCTGGATGTTCTTTTCGGAAATATGCGCCTTGCCGCCAATCTGACGGATCAGATCGCTCAGCTTGTCGCTCAGTCTGTCAAGCATTCTTGTCCGTTCTTCTAGGAGCTATCCTAATTATAGGACAGGCAAATATATACCGAGCTTCCAAGACAGTGTCAAGGCGTCCGCGGCGGCTTGTACAAGTACCGTGCCTCCGCGGTCACATACGCACCGCCCACAATGCGCATGATCGCCACGGGAACGAATACGGACCTGTGCGTCTTACGGTCCATGTCGAACTGTCCCTGGTGGGCCGGGAAGGCAGTCATCTGCTCGAGAGCGTCTCGCACCCTCGGCGGGCTGGATGTCCCCGCCCGGCGGACCGCTTCGATGATGAGTCCCGCCGCATCCCAGCCGGGGACTACGGCGTGGCGGGGTTTTTCTCCGAACCGCACAACGAACGAAGGGGCGATGTCGGCAAGCCCCGGATCGTCGGGTGACACGGGCATGCAGAACCACGAATTGTTGGCTGAATCGCCGAAGGCGGACCTGGCGCCGCCGGAAACCGATTCAGCGCTGCCGGCCTGACCATCAAGCGGCGCATACCAGGCCTGGTTGCCCAGCAGGACCGCCTGAGGAAGGGCTTCCCGGATAGCCTTTGCCGCCGCGATGTCCTTCTCCGTGGAGGCGCATATGTACACTGCATCGATTCCCGCGTCGCGAAGCGTGCGCAGGGAGGCGGTCATGTCGCCTTCCGGCAGCACCACCGAGGCGGCGACAATCCTGCCGGATTTCCTCACGACGTTCTCGAAAGCATGGGCCTGCAGGATCGAGATGGGGTTGACGGGATCGTAGAGCGTTGCATACCGCTTCATCATGAAACGCTCCACGGCATATCCCGCGAATGATGCGGCAGTCTGGGTCGCCGACGGCTGCACGAGGAATGCGAACAGGCGCACCGGCCCCGGCGGCTCGGGGCTCTCCGGCTTCATGTCGGGATTCGCGACACGGTCATCCACGCTGAGCGACACCAGGGGCACTTTCGACAGGTCCGCCACCGGGCTCACCGCCAGTCCCGAGTTCGGAACGACGGAACCGATCACGGCGCAGACCCCTTCCTCCTGGGCGAGCTGGGTGAATGCCTTGACCGCCTCCGTGGCGTTCTGCTTCGTGTCGCGGACGACAAGCTCGATTTGGCGGCCGCCGATGCCGCCCGAGGTGTTGGTCTGATCGATGCGAAGCTCGGCGCCTTTCAGCGCGTCATTGCCCTCGCGCGCCCCTGTCGAGCTGAGATCGGCGTACATCCCGATCCTGACAGGGGCCGTCTCCCGCAGCGGGCGCGGAGAGATGCACGATGAAAGGCTGCAGAATAGCAGAACGCATACGACGGCAGGAAATGCTCGGAACATGGGGGTTGGAGTATAGCGATTTCCGCGCGGGCAGTCACCTCACCTGGATGAAGTGCCGGTCGATGTACTGCAGCCGCTGGCGCGCGGCGTCGGCGAATGCGCTTTCGGGATGTCCGCTCAGAATCCCGCCGTACAGGTCCCGGGCGCGCGCGATGTCCCGGAACTGGGAATCTGCCTCGAGAAGCTGGCCGGAGAGGAAGTCTGCCTCATCGCGCCATGTTCCCCCCGGAAAGCGCTTCACGTATTCGCCGGCAAGGTCAAGGGCCATGCCGATCTCGGAGCGAGCCTTCTCCATCCGCACCGCCTGGATCAGGGGCTCTTCCATGGAGGGATCGTTCAACGCGAGGAACTGCCGAAGGTTGGAGATCAGACCCTGCTGATCGTTCTGGAAGACCGCTATGCGCACGAGGCCAATGACGGCACCCGGGGTGTATGCATTCTGCGAGCTGAGGTTTTTTCCATAGTACTTCCCAGCCGCGTCGTAGCTTCCCATGCGCATGTAGAGGCCGGCAATCTGGTCGTTCAACGCCGGATTTCCGTCCTTGTAGCCCTTGAGCAGCTCAACGACGGCCGCCTGGTATGAGCCGAGCGTCGAAAGCCTTTGGGCGAACACCGGATCCCCGGTTTCGTCCGTCGCCGGTCCGGCAGAGTCCGAACCTGGTTGAGGGGCAACGGCAGCGTTGAAGTCTTGATCGGAAACCACGTGCACCCGCACTGTCTCCTTCGCGGTCTTTCCCGCCATGTTGTTCTGCTGGAGGAAATCGAGGTCGTAGGTGCCGATCTTCAGCGCCTGGAACGTGAACCAGGTCTTGTTGTTCCTGTTCTCCTTGGACTTGAAGGACATCCCATCCGCCTGGCCCTTTGCATCGGGGAAGCCGAGAAAGAGGAATCCAACACCGTCGAGGCCGACCTGGAGCACGTCACCCTCCCGCGCGTAGATCTCACGGAGCCTTCCGTACGGCGCTCCAGGAGCGCCTGCCGCCGCGGCGGTCGACGCCGGGCCTGCCGAAGGTCCCGATGGAGCTATTCCGCCGGCGGCGGCTGATCCACCGGCGGCGGCCGGGGCCTGCGCGACCTGGGCAATCGGCGCAGGAACAGTGGGCAGTGGCTTGCTCGTGGCGTTGGTCAGGGACGCCGCCCTTGGGGCTGAAACCGCGCTCGGTTTCGGTGCGGGCGCAAGGGGTGCGGCGAGCGCAAACGAGGTCCTCATACGCGTCCGGACGGGGACTGACAAGCCGGCATCAAAAATGAGACTGGCGGTCGTCTCCGGAGTCCGTGGAAGGGTCAGGACTACCGATGATTCGGCGGCCCCGGCAGCCGACCGACCGGATTGCATGGATACCTCGGCGGCACTCGCCGCGGGCTCGACCGGGATTTCCGGGACCGCGGGGGGCAGCAGTACAGGAACTGGAACAGGGAGTCCCCGCGCGGCGTCAGGCACCGCTTTCGAATCGAACAGCTCGATGGTCAGAATCTGCGTGCGGGGCGCCGTGGCGCACGATGCCAGAAGCACCGCCGCGCCCGCGGCCAGGAACGCCACAGTCGTTTTCTTCATCGGTTCCCCTCCCAGAAAAACCGAGCCTGGATACGGTTCTGATTATATACCTATGGCACGTCCTGGAAAAGGCGCTGCATGTTCTGGTCGTTGATGGACTCGACGATTTCGGCCGCAATGTCGCGCGGCTCCACCCAGTACTTTGCCGCCAGGTCCGCGCTCCACCGGGTGAGCCGGGGCCTGAACGGCGCGTACTCCAGCTTCGCCTCCGGCCGGTCCAGCGGAGGGAGTATGAAGTCTTCAGCTCCGAGGGCAAGCTCCTCGGTCGTGAGCAGCGGCTGCTTCTTCGCCCGGACGCTTTCCTCCGCGGCCTGGGTTGCCGCCTGCCGGGCGCGCCCCGCCGCCGAGGTTGCGAGCACGGAGAGAGTGATCACGAACGCAAGCAGGGCAATGCCTGCGACGACGAGCACCTCAACGCGCGGCAGTGGGACGAGCCGCTTCAGCCTGCTCCCGATTTTCCAGCCTGATGGCAACCAGCTTCGAGACACCGGACTCCTCCATCGTCACCCCATAGAGCACATCCGCCCCCGCGACCGTGCGCTTGTTATGGGTGATCACGATGAACTGGGAATGCGCGGAAAACTCCTTCAGCAGATTCGTGAGCCGTCCCACGTTCTCCTCGTCAAGCGCCGCGTCGATCTCGTCGAGGAGGCAGAAGGGCGACGGCTTTACCATGTAGATGGCGAAAAGCAGCGAGACGCCGGTCAGGGAGCGCTCGCCGCCCGAGAGCAGGTTGATGTTCTCCAGCTTCTTGCCGGGGGGCTGGGCAAAGACCTCGATGCCCGACTCCAGGGGCGCCTCGGGATTCTCCAAGCGGAGCTCCGCCCTCCCACCGCCGAACAGCCGCCGAAAGACCGTATGGAAGTTTTTCTTGATCTTGTTGTACGTGTCCAGGAACATCTCGGTGGATTCCGTGCGGATTTCCGTCGTGACCCTCTTCAGGTCCTCTCTCGCGCGGGTGAGATCGCCCAGCTGGGTGGTGAGGAAGTCAAACCGGTCCTTGACCTCTGCAAACTCCTCGGGGGCCATGAGGTTCACCTGGCCGAGCTTGCGCATCTCCTCCCTGAGCTCACCGAGCCGCGGACGCAGGTCCCGGTTGGGCTGGAGGTCGGGGATCCGCGTCTCGTACTCGGAGAGGTCCCGGGAAAACCGCTCGGTGAAGCTCGCGTGCAGGTCCTTGATCTCGGTGCGGATCTCCGTCACCTCGATCTGCATCTTCTCGATCTCCGACTGCGCCCGGGCCAGCAGCGCGTTCTTCTGTTTCAGCTCCTCTTCCTTCGAGCTGAGCTCCTTGTTTCGGGTGGAGATCTCCCCCTCCAGGCCGGAGAGCGCGGAGCGGGCGGATATCTCCTGCTCCTCGATCTCCTGCCTTTCCTTCTCCGCTGCAGTCGTTCTCTCCTGTGTCTCCTTCACGCGGCCAAGGGTGTCCGTGATCTGCACACCGACGTCGCGCAGCAGCGCTTCCTGTTCGGTGCGCTCGCGGGCAAGGCGGCCGATCTCCTCTTCCAGTCCCGTCCGTTGCGTCTGCAGGCGGGCGAGGTTCACGCGAAGGTCCTCGAGGGTCTTGCGGTACTCCTCGATCTTTTCCCGGAGACCCGCGTTCTCCCGTGCCAGCTCGTCGTTTCTCTGGCGCAGCCGCACGATGCCGGCGGCGTTCTCGTTCACCCGTTCGTCGATGTCGCGCTTCCTGGTAATGATGCCTTCCGGGGCAAGGAACTCGTCGAGGAACGACGGGGCGAAGGTGCGATAGCGGTCGAAGAGCTTCTCGAGGGCCGACAGGCGCTCCAGTGAGGCCTTCAATACCCCGAGCGTTGCCTGGACGACCTTCTCGCGCGCGGCCGCCGGCGTGTTCTGAACCTGTGAGGCATCTTCCAGGAGGCTCATCTTGCCGCTGAGCTGGATGCGGAGGCTCTGGAGGGTGTTCGCGATGGACTGCTCGACTGAACGGCGCTCGGTGGAGGAGTATCCCGTCTCCTTCAGGCGCGCATCGAGCTGGGTGACGATGTCCTCCGTGATCGCCCGAAGCTGGAGGCGCAGGTCCTCGATCGCCGCGTCCAGCTCCTTCGCTTTCTCGCCATTGCGAAGGGTTTCCGCGTCATTCGTGCGCACGCGCTCCGCCAAACCATCGATGTCCGCGATGAAACCCTGGATGTTCTTCTCCGTCTCCCCAATGCGCGCGGCCAGTTCCGCAAGACCCGCTTTTTTCCTCTCCGTCTCGGCGTCCGTCTCCCCGATCTTGCGGCTGACGTTCTTTTCGCGGGCACGGTCCGACTCGATGGTCCGCTCCAGCTCGGTGATCCGCTCCTTGAACATGCGAATCCTGCTCTCGCGCGTGTTCTTCTCCATGTCGAGCTGGTACAGCTTCTTGTGAGACTCCACCAGTTGGGTCTCCATGGAGTTCACCAGGTCGACCTGCCTGGCGATGGCGTCACTGACGCCGGTGATCGCGAGGGAAATCTCCTCCCGGCCACGGGCCTTCTCGTCCAGCCGCGCTTCCCGTTTCTTCTTGTCCTCCAGCAGTCCCTTCAGGCGCAGGAGCTGGATCTCCAGCTCGACCTCGAAGATCTGCTCCCGGAGGGTGCGGTAGGTTTCCGCTTTTTCCGCCTGTGCCTTGAGGGAGGTGTAGCTGCGGCGCACCTCGTCGAGGATGCCTTCGACGTGCCGCATGTTCTCTTCCGTCTTCTCCAGCTTGCGGCCGGCTTCCTGCCCCCGCACGCGGAAGCGGGTGATTCCGGCCGCTTCCTCGAACACGAAGCGCCGTTCTTCCGGCTTGGTGGAGAGGAGCTGGTCGATTTTGCCCTGCTCCATGATCGAGTAGGCGGACTTGCCGATCCCCGTGTCGAAAAAGAGCTCGCGCACATCACGAAGCTTCACGAGGTTGTTGTTGATGAAGTACTCGCTCTCGCCGGACCGATACAGGCGGCGCCGGATGGAGACTTCGGGCAGCTCGAGGGGAAGGACTTCATCCTGATTGGACACCAGGAGCGTCACCTCCGCCACGCCGAGAGGCTTGCGGGTCTCGGAGCCGGCGAAGATCACGTCAACCATGTTCTCCGCCCGGAGGGACTTCGAGGACTGTTCCCCGAGCACCCACTTCATCGCGTCCACGACGTTGCTCTTGCCGCATCCATTGGGCCCGAGGAGGGCTGCGACACCGTCCGTGAACTCGATCTGCACCTTGTCTGCGAAGGATTTGAACCCGAATATCTCGAGAGTCTTTAAGAACACTTCTACTCCCAGTTAAGTTTCGCTACTATGGCGACGGTAGTTAACACCCATTGGTAGGGGTGGTCAAGGAGGAGGCGTGGGCACCGGGATCATCTGCGGCATCGACGAGGCGGGACGGGGGCCGATTGCCGGCCCGGTGACCGCGGCGGCGGTGATCCTCCCTGACGACTTCCCCCGGGAAATCCTGGATGACTCGAAGATCCTCTCCCCTCAGCGGCGGCAGGAGGCAGCAGCGACAATCCGCGCCCGATCCGTCTGCTGGGCACTGGGCTGGGCCACGCACGAGGAGATCGACGAGATCAACATCCTCCGCGCGACACTGCTGGCAATGGCGCGCGCCGTGGAGGCTCTTGAGATCCGGCCCGATCAGCTCCTGGTCGATGGGTTGTACTGCCCCGCCTGCGGCATACCCGGGACTGCCGTCGTGAGGGGTGACGCGACGGTGCCGGAAATCATGGCCGCATCGATTCTCGCGAAGACCGCCCGTGATGCGTGGATGGAGGAGTACGCGAGGAAGGAGCCTGCCTACCTCTTCGACAAGCACAAGGGCTACCCGACGGCCGAGCACCGGCGACTGGTGCTCCGGCTGGGCCCCTCGGCGATCCAGCGACGGACCTTCAGGGTCACTGCCCCTTGATGAAGGTGACGGCCGCCTGGAAGGCTTCCAGGAAAGAGGCCAGGTCCTCCTTGAACACGATGACGGAACGACGCTCGAACCGGTCCTCCTCGCTCTTCTTGCTTTCAACGATATTGAGAAAGAGGTCCCCGGTCCGGTTCTCCTTCACGTTGAAAAAATAGGTACGCTTCGCCGTGTTTGCTTTGGAGGAAAAAACCTCACCCCGTGTGCCCATCCCCTGCCCTCCCCGCTTGATCGATTTCCGGATCCGACTATAGCGCGCCCGGCACTCGATGACTACGACGCCGCGGGTGCGGCGTGAGAACTGTTGACCTTTCGAATGAGCGCTGGTAGATTAGCTTCGCATACGCGCCCGTCGTATAACGGTAATACCCCAGCCTTCCAAGCTGGAGCCGTGGGTTCGACTCCCATCGGGCGCTCAATCGTAAGCCCTTCTGAGCTATACAATAAGAAGAAGGGGCTCTGGACGAGACTTCCTCTATTGCCATGAAGGCGAGCTTACAGGCTGTCAATGCCCAAATATGGGCAGTCCTCCAAGTTGCTGCCTAGTTCCCCCCATTCGCAGATATTGGGTGGAGCTTGCCTCTGTCTTGGAATACACTATGCTGGCAATAGTGTACGTTGGGATTTCAAGTTTCCCCTTTTTCGTCACAACGATAATCGTAGTATCATTAATTGACTTGATCACTTTGCCAGTTACTACGTCTCCGTTCTTGAGTGTGATGGTATCTGAAAAACCACTGAAGCTGACGAGAAACATGATCAGCAGCGCCACCAGGAACTTCATAATTCGCACCTCTCTTTGAAATGCCAATTACGTGTCGGATCTACTGAAGGCATGGTTCCGACATGAGAATAATATACACTGCCACAATCTTCAAATCAATACGTCCAAACCCGTGGCAGCACTGGGCGACTTCCTGTGCGACCAGGCAGCTGCAATGCGGGTCAAGACTGCGGTGCTATTCCTCTTCCCCTCGATCGCTCCTCGGTCACCTCTTCAGCCCAAAGGCCGAGCCACCCAAGTTCGTTCCGGAAAGGTCCATTGTTCCAAGAGTTCCCGTCCATGCGGCAGCGGCCAAGGAGTAGGGAGAGAGGTTCCCGGATGCCATGCTCCCGGCTGAAAAGGAGGTTGCTATCAGCAGGCCGCCACGACCCGAGGGCTGTACTGATTGCAGATTCAGGGTGGAGAAGTTGTACGTGGGGTCCACCGAATCACCGGTGCCCGACATGACGAGGGCACGGGTGAAATTGTTGAATATCAAATTGAAGTCCGTGCCCGTCGCAGCCTCGACCGCCGTAATGCCAACCTTGTCCGTTGAGCACATGTTCTTGATAGCCGTGTCACCAAACTGATCTATCAGATACCTGATAAAGATAGCCCCGTAGCCATAGTTTAAGGAGGTCCAGTATGTGAGCGATAGTCCCGTTGACCAATCACTATCTAGGAAGCTCCAGATCCACGCTTCATGATTGTCGGTGTAGTTGTTGTAGAACTCGGCAGCTTGAGAAAGGGCCTCGTTCAGCCACGTGTAGGTACTGGTCACTCCACGGTTGTTGTGTTGATCGAAATAGATCATATGCTGGAATTCGTGGGCGAGAGTCCCGTCCACGACGCTCCCTTGGTAGGCCGTATCGGTCGTGATATAGAAGATGTCTCCCTCATTCGATTGGGAATAGGTGGTCTTGGGGTATTTGTCCACCGCCCAGAAGTAGCCGAGGAGCCCACCCGTAAGCTCCCGGGAGAAGACGACAATGACCTTGCCGTTGTTGTCGGTGTCGTTCTCCGTACCGAACTTCGTGTGGTTGACGGCATAGATGGCATCGAATGCCGCGCCATAGCTACTGAGGGACGATTCCATAGCAGTGATGTCTCGGTTGTCGACGAAGAAGTAGGCGTTCCCGGAGACGTAGCTGCACGTTGTACTGATCGAGGCTCCGGTCGCCACGATGTACACCCCATTCCAGGTAGTCCCGACCACAATGGGGGATGGGGCAGCCGCATCAATCCCGGACGGCTTCTTGGAGAGCTGCAGTGCCCTGCTGGACAAGGCTTCTTGCTCCGCTTTTCTCATTCTCAGGTCCGTTTCCATCTGCTGCGTGCCAAAGTGGAGTGCCTTTGCCCTTCCCGGAGCACCGATGAGGAAGGGAAGCTCTTTCGTCATTGGAGCAGCCATGGAACCGACAACCGTGGAGATGGTGTAGGAATACGTTGACGGGGGAGTTCCTGAACCTTCCGGTTTACTTGCCGGTTCAGGAGAGACAATCGTGTAGATGTATTTCCCATTGAACTGAGAGACTGCTACGCTGCCTCCGCCCAGCGCCACGTACGGGAGCCCGGGGGTAGCGCTCGCGGCTGGGGAGAATGGGCTGCTGCCGCCGGCATTCTTGGCCCGCACCCATACGTAGTACAGAGTGCCATTGGTAAGGCCGCTGATCGTGGCAGTCGTGGCGGTGTAGTCGCCTCCCCACTGAATAGCCGTGTTGGGGTCGTTGGTCGTGTTGTAGTACACGTTGTACGACGTGGCTCCGCTCACCGCAGTCCAGTCAACTGAGATCTGCTGGTTTCCCAAAGTCAGCGTTGGCGCGGGAGGCGCTGAAGGAGCAGACGGCACGGGGGCGCCGCTCGCGGCTGGGGAGAACGGGCTGCTGCCGCCGGCGTTCTTGGCCTTCACCCATACGTAGTACAGGGTGCCATTGGTAAGCCCGTCAATCGTGGCAGTCGTGCCAGTGTAGTCGCCACCCCATTGGCTAGCCAGGCTCGAGTTGTCGGTCGTGTTATAGTACACGTTGTATGAAGTGGCTCCGCTCACGGCAGTCCAGTCAACTGAGATCTGCTGGTTTCCCAAAGTCAGCGTTGGCGTGGGAGGCGCTGAAGGAGCGGATGACGCGGGACCGCCGTACGAGGCTGGGTTGTGACAGTCTGTTACGAGTAGCAGGCTCCCCAGCAAGAACGCGACAGCGAGGACTCTTCTCGATCGTTTCATCCATAACTCCAGAATGTCGGGCACGCAGTCCTGAAAGGAGTCTCCTTCAAACCTGTGATCGCGAAGCGATAGAGAAGAACTAGCGGATGTTGTTGATGTTCACATGGTCTGTTGTACAGCACTTTCTCACTCAGCATACTTGCTGATTTCAACGTTCGCTCCTCTCGCTGAAAGGAGACAAATTGATGGTTCAGACTATTGCATGCCGCAGACGTGATGTCAAGTTTGAGGTTTGTTATCTTGAGGTTTGTCTGTGTCCACACCACCCTTCATTTCTGAAGCCGAACATGTCTCGCCAGGTGCTCCTCGAAGCTGGGCCCACGGTGCAGCAAAAAGGTGTTCTTGCGGTCACAGTACAGCGATTGCTGGATGCCGTAGCGCTCGTCCGGTTGATTCTCTTTTTCTAGTTGCAATACACGCTGGCATGTGATACGCTTTTGGCATCGATCCCAGCGAATAGAGAATACGTAATTAATACTACAGCGCTGCCTTTGTCGATGATATTGGCGCGCTGACGGCAGCCGCTGAGCATAGGCGTTGCAACGGAAGTTCACATTAGGCAATGAGTGGCGTCACTGCCCATCGCGACGCAGCCGA
>Ga0315279_10001343_pt1 | contig 41373 bp, 25 predicted proteins | sample YL17G06_20_MG_FD_203694 | JGI IMG/M metagenome (GOLD analysis project Ga0315279, IMG submission 203694) | Sediment microbial communities from Yellowstone Lake, YNP, Wyoming, USA - YL17G06_20 | ecosystem: Environmental > Aquatic > Freshwater > Lake > Sediment | place: USA: Wyoming | collected...
GCGAGCAGGATCCATATCAAAACGAATGGAACAACCTGATAGATGCCATCCGCAACAACAAGCCCTACAACGAAGCCCAGCGCGGCATCCAGGCCAGTCTCGTGACGAGCATGGGCCGCATGGCCGCACATACCGGCCAGGAAATCACATACGACGGGATCCTCAACTGCGACCACGAGATGGCGCCCGGCCTGGACAAGTTGACGATGGATTCTCCTGCGCCCTTGCAGGCCGGGTCTGACGGCAGGTATCCGGCTCCGCAGCCGGGCCTGCTCAAGAACCGGGAATACTGAGGATTTGGCTTAATATAACAAGTATGGGTGAAACGTGTTGCGACAAGTTACCAAATAGGAAAAGAGTCGACCCATAACGATTCTATGAGAATTGACGTCAGATCAGCGTTGAAAACGAGTTATGAAGACTGGCCAAGAAGAAGTGACACACGGCAGAGGCCGCAAAGGGTTGCAGAGGCAAGTAAACGAGCGAGGCGATCCCGGCTGCCCATCCGAATGCCCCAACGCTTCACAGACCACGAGTCACGAGCGACGATCAGGGCACGCAGTCGCCCTAGGAGAATCGAGAAGCAATGTAATCGGCCGTTTTGAGAGTGAGGATACCGAGAGAATCTGACACCCTTCGCTTTCTCGCAGCATCGCCTGGCTGGTCAGGACCTGCCCGTAGAATGATCACACAAACTATGTTCTTCCCGGCATGGCCATGGGCCTGATGGGCAAGTCCATGTCCCAGGTCAGGTTGTCGTGCACGAGTTGTTCTTGGGAATTCATCGCTTCGTCCCAGGAGATCTCTTTTCCGGTGTAGGCGGCCATGCGTCCCATGATGGCCATGAGCGTACTGTGAGCCATCCAGATGCCATCATTAATGGGTCGGCCCCTGCGGATGGAGTCAAACAATTCGTCGTGCTCGACTTGGTACATGTCAGACTTGGGACCGTTATAGCGCCAAGATTCCTTGCCAGTGATGGTCGGATCACTCCAGCCCTTGATAGTACCCACACCGTCAGCGCCCATGAGGTAGTCCGAGTTGTCACTGTAGCAATTGCTGATCTGACGTTGGGCCATGAACGCGCGGACTCCGTCTGGGAATTCGTAGAAGACATCGATGTGGTCGAAGATATTGCCTTCGTTGTTTGGGAATTGGCGACCGCCGGTTGCCACCGCTTTGAGCGGGAGGACTCCATTCATCGCCCAGGCAATCTTGTCCACGCTGTGACAGGCTTGTTCCACCAGCCCGTCCCCGGATAGCCAGACGAAGTTATACCAGTTGCGGAGCTGCCATTCTAGGTCACTCATGCCGACAGTGCGCATACTGGCTGGAGGCATGGGTTTCACGGGTCCGGTCAGATAGGTGGCATAGATGGCGCGAATCGCGCCGATGGCGCCTTGGTGTATCTGTTCGTAGAAGGCACGGCGCGCCAAGTGATACCGCCAGCAGAAGCCGGCTACCAGAGCCAGGTTCTTCTCCTTGGCTTTGGCAACGGACTGAAGGACGGAACGAACGCCTGGGGCGTCGGTGGCCATGGGCTTCTCGCAGAAGACATGTTTGCCGGCCTCGACTGCAGCTCGGAGATGCTGCGGTCGGAAACCAGGGGGTGTGGCCAGGAGAACCACATCCACGCCACTATTGATCATTTTCTGGTAAGCGTCCAAGCCCACGAAGCACGCGCTGTCGGGGACCTTGACGCGGCGCCCGAACTGCTCGTTGCCCCGGAGGTTCTTAAGGCTGCTCTGCAAACAATCCTCAAAGGCGTCCGCCATGGCCGTCAAGACCACGCCTTCACCGGTTGACAGGGCTTGTGCAGCAGCGCCGGAACCACGTCCCCCGCAGCCGATGAGCCCCACTTTCAGGGTATCGCTCGGAGACGAGGCCGCGGAGGCTTTCCGAGTCAAGGCTAGGGGACTTGCGAGAGCACTACCAATGGCAGCGGCGCTGGAAGTCTTGAGAAACTGGCGCCGGTTTAGACCAACTCTTTCTTTGCACATACTTGACCTCCCACTGAGCAAAAATCTACAAGGCATAATCATTATTACGCTTTTAATAAGCTCCTTTTCTCATATCCCGGCACGGACATTCTGAGGCTTCAATCCATGCCAGTGTCAGTTGAGCGTGTCTATCATACTCGACATCATTAATAGACGTTCGCTGTTTGTCACCAACATTACTGGCCACACTTCTGGAAAGTATAGCTGCAAATCCTATTCTGTGCAATGCGATTCTTTCGCCGCTGATAGCGTGCCGACAGGCGGTGACCTGATGGTTTTCGTAGAGGACTGGCTTGGGACTATCGTGCCGTAAAGACACTCGTTCTTAGTGATAGCCAAGGATCTGAGAGAGTGTAAGTTTTTTTTGCAGAGCCATAGCGCGGCCTGATTGATAATGTCCGCATCTACAACCGTGCCATAATGCCGTAATACCGATATTTTTGCGACATGAAAAGGCAAAGGGCTGGCAGCCTCCGGTACTGTCTGCCTTTTTTATTCGGAGTGTTATTGGCTCAAATGCGCTACTCTTTATCAAATAGAAAAAGAGTCGCCCCATAACGATTCTATGAGAATTGACGTTAGATCAGCGTTGAAAACGAGTTATGAAGACTGGCCAAGAATGGCACAAGTGCCGAAATTCCCTCTGTGGACCAAAGCGAACACATCGCGTCGCCATGGACAACATGACATCCATCTAATGCGAGTTTACCCGTGCCTCCCGATGTGACATACATCGGTGAGGCAAGCCACTACCTACATAAGGGTTACTGCGCGGTGCACACCTTGCGGTTAATGCTTCTTGACTGGCCAGACGATTGTGTTGACTCCTTGCTTAAGGTCTGCGAGTGGGCCAGCGATTGGTCGTGTATACTTCTTCCCATTGATATCGGTATCTACTTTGATGGGGTTGCCGTAGCAGTCCTCAATGGTTTGCCCAACGGTCGGAAAGACACCGACCAGCTCAGCACTGACCTGCGGCCCCTTCACATGGAACGGCGTGTCATTCATGGAAAACGTGATCGCAGCTCTTAAAGGATGAGCTTTGACAGCCAGTCCTGTGGCATAAGGGTCAACCACGCTGTTCTCATCGCCGAAGGAGCTCTTCTTCGCCCCTTCCAGAAAGACGTTGTAATCCGATGCATAGCCTGGGGCCGTTTTAACTCGGTCGAGTCCCCATCGGATGAAAATGTTGTTAAACCACTTGTCATCCTGCGCGGTGCCGGATTTGCGTCCAGCCACTTTTGTTGTATGCTGTTTGTAATACTCAGAACGGCGTTCGGTGTCGGGGCTGTACTCGTACCCGCAATCGACAAACAGATTGTGCGCGAACACGGTAGCCTCGGAATTACTCCTGATTGGCTGGCCGATGAGGACGTTGTTATCGACAAGAATGGGGCCGTGGTTCATCTCCAGGAAAACGGTGGCCGCTTCGGTGTTGTAGATGATATTGCGAGTAATCCGGATGCCTTGGTTGCCGAAGTCAATCCAGATCCCAAAAGCACCCTGTTCTTGTCGGTAAACACCCCGGATCAGATTGCCGCTAATGACAGTATCCACGCTATTGTGAAACTTAATCCCGGCAGTCTCCCAACCGCCGAACTCCCTGCGATAGTTGGTGTCTTCGATGAGATTGCCGCAAATCAGTGAGCGGGTGGCCCCTTTCTGGCCGGCGATGCCTGCCTGTCCACACCGCCGGATGACATTGTTGCGGATGATGTGGTCTCCATAGGCGTCGATATCGCTGTAGTCAACGCCCGGCGCATGTCCCAGAATAATCCCAACGCAGCGGGCGTTGGTAATCGTGCAATTCTCGATAATCCAGTGCTTTCCCATCCGTGGGCCGACAGCACCCGTTTGCAGGTCCAAAGTCGGCGGTGCCCAGTTTGCAGCGGCGTGCATGAAATGAAAACCATTGACGGTGATGTATTTCAAGCCGGTGATTTCAGGCATGAAAAGGCTTTCACGAACGTTGATCTCGGTCAGTTCCGTGTTGGGATTTGCCTCGCCGAAGTTCGCCCAGATGGTCGTCACGTTCTCATCCACCTGACAATGCCAGATGTGCTTGGCCTCCGCAACCTCCTGTGCTGTCTCTTTCTCGTAGAAGGCCTCGCCATTGAGATAGACGTCACCGCGATGATGCCACTTACCATAGTTCAGCCAGCCGCCGGAAACCTTCAGGGCATAGGGATTGTATTCGCCGAAGAATGAGTTCGGTAGTTCGACTTTCCAAACGCCGCCAGCTTGGCGCGCCCATGAGGTGATGCGCTCGGAACCTTTTATGATAACTTCTTCACCTTCGGCTGCACGGTAAGTGATACGTTTGCCATCATCGCTGCCACCATGTACGGGCTTGACCCATTCGCGATACGTTCCAACGTGAACGGTGACGGTATCTCCGGGCTGCGCAACAGATGCGGCCTTATTGATGGTGAGATATGGACGAGTGTGACTGCCGGAAGCCGAATCGCTGCCCGTTTTTGCCACATGAATCTCACGCGCCCATATGTCTGAGCCTCCTGATACAATCAAGGAGACACATACCGCTATTGAGAAGAACCATGATGTAAGTTTCATTTTTAGACTCCACATAACTTGAGTTTCAGTTTAATGAGATACCTGTGTTACCTACCAGGAGTGGCTACGCAGCCAAACTGTGTCGTTGCATGATAATATCACAGCCTTGCAAGGATTGCAATGAAGGAATTAGGTGGCGCACTTACAACGACACCAGCTTAATTTAAAAATATAAAACTTTATATATAAGGGCCTCTCACAGGTACCGTGAGGTGATAATCCACACAGACTTCTTGCAACAACACCTCCTCAACATGCTCCGTGATCGCTCAAGGTTTGTATGGGGACCAGGAGGTTCCTGCCTTCACCTTTCTTTCGGCGATTCTATTCCTATGATCACTGAGCTTGGTGCATACGACACCAGCGGATGGGGATAAACATACGGTGCATAGTCCGGCCTGCTTGTGTCGTTGTGATAGTCTCGGCCCTCTTTGATATGGGCCTGCACTTGCGGGCCGCCACTGACTGCGATGTCCGCGTTGGCGCCGTTGAGTGTGTTATCCCATTCGTATAATGGATCATGCTGCTGAGGCGTCCCGGGACCGCTATCTGTGGAACGACTGATCTGGTCTATTGCTGGATAGCCATTGGATTCCTGGTTGCCGTCCCACTTGCTCGATCCGTCACATTTGCCCCATGGCGGATAGGAATCCCGCGATCTGTAATTCGTTGCGAGCACAAAGGCCCTGTAACCTCCGATTAGCCTGTTGTCGAAAATCACACCCGTGCCGCCCCGCAGAAATATTGCGGTGAAATACTCTCTGGGAGCTTCGAGAGTGAAGCTGTTGTTGTAGATCTCGTAGGATCGAATCGAGCGTCCTCTGCCGCTTGACTCGGTGCCGTGAACGGCAACAGAGGCATTGACCAGTGTATTGTGGCGAAAGACAACGCGGGCGCCGAAGCAGCCGTCAAGCGCAGCGTCTGGTTTTTGGGCATCGTACTTGAATGTGCAGTCCTCAACATATACAGCCTTCTCCGTGCCGAGCGAAAGCGGACTGCTCCAGGAACCATCGCCATGGTCTTGGCCGGCAAAATCCATGTGGGACACGAATATCGACTGGCCGTTGTCATTCTTATCAAAAGTGCAATGGTCAATCAAACCAATACCCGAAATCCATAGTGATCTGCCACTATTTTCGAAGCGGCAATGGTCGATACGCCAGCTCGTGTATCCGGTGGTCGAGATAAGTGCATCGCCGCCCTCGCCTTTGAACGTAAATCCGGTGATGTGAAAGGCCTTGTCTTTTACTCCGCTATATATTCCGGCCTCACTCGTTTTGATGACAACCTGGAAGCACTGTGGACCGGTGGCATCTGTTATAATAGTCTTGCCAATGCCGGCGCCTTGCAGCGTGATCTGCTTTTCCCGCCCCTTTCTCGAAATAACCACAGCCGGGCGGTTTTCTTGCGACGTCGTCCAGACTGCGCTGCCGGCCGGAACCACCACAATATCGCTGTCCATGGCCGCATCGATTGCTTTTTGAACCTCCTGCTGCGAGCAATCGACTGCTTCAATGGTTCGTGCGTTGGCGGGCATAGCGAAGATAACGACAACAACCATAAATATCAGGAGCGCCAGTCTCATGAAAATCACCATGATTTGGTTCTCCAGCACAATATTCCTTGCAGCCGCATCGTCACGTCTCAACTCTTTCAATCAGCCGACCCGCGATTCTACTTCCTATCATCCATGTGCCAGCATAAGACCAGTTTCTTCGAGCTTCTGAAGAAGATCTGGTCTTTTCCTATAGTAGCACAATATGCGGTTCGATTTCAACGCCTCTGAGCGTAAAAATAACGTAAAGTTTCAGTCGGTTCTGAGTGTGTAATCAGTATGTATCCAGTATGTAGCCAGTGGGTGGTGAGAGAACAGAAAAATTAATCTGACTAATTTTCGGCTAAATTGTTACATCCACCTCCAAATCCCGTAGTTTCCACGATAGACATAGAGTGAGACAAAATCTATAATGTTAAAAAAGGCGCGTTACTTGCTGTGTAGCCAGGCGTTTAATATGGGAAATCCCGACTTACGTCTATGGGAACTATATAGATGAGGCGCTTGAGTTCTTCTCTGAGGCCCGCTGGCAACGATGCGTGGTTCATTTTTATTGTAATGTCTTCAGTGTGGTACCGAAGGGCAAGGTCAAAGAGGTGGCTGCAATGCTCAAGGCCAGCACGAACACCGACGATTTCCACACCCCATGAAATGAGGCACAACCGGTGAGACATACCCTTAAGCTTACTTTGGAATGGGAATTTTATCTGGCCAGAAACGGTTGCCGAGCCATCAAACGAACCGCCGGTTCGCTATTGGCTTTGTTCCTTGTCGCGGCGGCCGTCTCCTGCGCGCCCAAACAACCATCCCTGCCCGCCGACGTCGAAATCATTTGCGACGTGGAGTACGGCACGGGAGGTGGGCAACCGCTCAAGATGCACGTGCTGCGACCCAAGACACCGCCCGCTGAGCCCATGCCGGTCGTAGTATTTGTGGGCGGGACGAACGATCGCGTCCTGCCGCCGCTGACCCGTTTGGTGCAACGCGGATACTGCTGCGCCACGATTGAGTTTCGTATAGGCGGACAGGCGACGTTCCCGGCACCGCTGGAGGACTGCAAGTGCGCCATTCGTTTCCTCCGAGCCAAGGCCGCTGTGTACCATCTCAATCCCGACCGTATCGGTGTTTGGGGCCCTTCGGCGGGCGGCCATTTGGCCGCACTTCTCGGCACGACAGGGGACATTAAGGAACTCGAAGGCCAGGGCGGTTGGCCCGATTACTCCAGCCGCGTCCATGCGGTGGTGGATTGGTTTGGATTGTCCGGTGACCTACAGAAAGTCCCGGAGGCTAATCCGGTCAAATATGTCACCCCGGATGACCCGCCGTTTCTGATCATGCATGGTGATCAGGACACGCTGGTGCCGATCCAAATTAGTGAACAGCTCCACGCAGCGTTGAATAAGGCGGGCGTCGAGGCGACCTTCAAGGTAGTGCGTGGAGCGTGTCACGGTGGTCCGGCTTTCTCCAGTCGCGAATGCACGGAACTGCTCGATTCTTTCCTCGACAGGCATCTCAAGGTCAGCCCAAAATCTGGTTTCTAACGGAGCGTGCGTGACGTTGGTGAGCCACAAGCTCTTCTACGTCAAGGCGATGTTGATTCTGCGGACTAAAGATGTGCGCAGAAACAAAAGAAATCGTTTTCAGTTCGGAGCAATGGTGTAGTTCCATTCACCATGAAAAGACGCTGGCCTCATCGATCCAGATGTCGGCAAGCCAGTCAAGAATCCCTTTGGTCGTAAGCCGGCTGGCCTGTACCTGTCGAAAATTCAAGTTTTGTCGCAGTTTTTAGTATCACCCAGCTCTGGAGTGACCATACAACCCGAATACAACCGCGAAGTCCTTTATCCGCCAATTTTATAAAATTCTCGCCCCATAAACCCTGCACTATTAGTGACTTATGAAAAAGTGAAAATTTAGCAACGTTTTATATATCCGTGTGCCAACTGTCGGAATCTATCCACTTAACCTGTGTCATTTTTGCTTGAATAACCGTGAGGTACTATTCGTAAAACTGAAAGGTAAAAATTAAAATTCAAAACGCGAAACTTCAACAAATAAATGTTCCCAAATCGGAAACAACGTTATTATTAGGAACATTAATTGGCTGGTTAGGTTATGAATGAAACCTTAAAAGTCGTTGGGCTCGTTAAAGAATACGGCTCATTCAGAGCAGTGGATAATATTACATTTGCCATAAAGCCGGGTGAAATAGTCGGTCTGCTTGGGCCCAACGGCGCCGGAAAAACGACTACGATTAATATGATTTTGGGAATCCTTGAACCTACCTGTGGCTCAGTAGAAATCCTTGGCAAGAATTTGAAGGAACACCGCACTGAGATTGCAAAACAAATGAATTTTGCAGCAGTTTATGCCCAGATGCCTGGTAATCTCACCGTGTGCCAAAACCTGTATGTTTTCGGCCGGCTGTACGAGGTCCGTAATCTGAAAGAAAAAATAAAATTTCTTCTGCGTGATTTTGATTTGGATACCTTTGCGAAAACCAAGGCGGGTCTGCTTTCTTCAGGTGAGCTGACCCGCCTTAATTTGGCAAAAGCCCTGATTAACGAACCATCGTTATTGCTACTTGACGAACCGACCGCCTCTTTGGATCCAAGCATCGCCAATTTTATCCGCGAAAGAATAAAAAATTGGGTGGCGGAAACACAAACAACCGTCTTGTGGACCTCGCATAATATGTACGAGATCGAGGCCGTCTGCGACCGGGTTCTATTTCTTTCACATGGCAAGATCTTGCTCAGCGGTAATCCGCGAACCCTGCCGGCCGAACACGGGAAAAAGGATTTGGAAGAATTGTTCATAAGCGCAGCCAGAGAGCCCCTTTCATTCCTGTAGTCAGGTCGCCGAACCTATGAAAGATCAATATATGAGCATTTCAAGAATTTACGCCGTTTTTATACGCCAGGTTTTTCTGATAAAAAGTAATCCCACCAGGCTGGTGAGCATGTTTTTGTGGATAATAATAGACGTGGTTCTATGGGGCTTTATCACCAAGTACCTTGGCAGTCTGGGCAGAGATACTTTCAGTTTCGTTAATATCATCTTGGGCGCTATTATTCTTTGGGGATTTACCACCCGCATCGAGCATGGCATTATGACCACTTTTTTGGAAGATATCTGGTCACGAAATTTTATAAACTATTTTGCTTCGCCGCTTAAAATCGATGAATATCTATCCGGTTTAGTGGTGACAAGCATAGCCATGGGCGTTTGCGGTCTTTTGCTTATGCTATTAATCGCTGGCCTGTGTTTCGGCTATAATATCTTTAGAATCGGCTTGTTTCTTCTCCCTTTTCTTTTAATACTTTTTATTTTTGGCATGGCGATGGGCATTTTCGTATCAGCGCTCATTTTCCGGTTAGGGCCTGCTGCCGAATGGATCGGCTGGCCTATTCCTATGGTGCTTTCTGTGTTTTCCGGAGTTTTTTATCCGGTTTCTAATTTGCCTAATTTTTTGCGGATTTTCTCCAGAGTAATTCCCGCCTCTTATGTTTTTGAAAGCATGAGAGCTATCCTTGCAAGTGAATTATTCTCCATCAGAATTGTTGTATACCTTTGTATCGGTTTGGCTTTATCTTGTGCTTATCTTTTAGTGACCTACTTTTTCTTTATTAGAGTTTATCGTTATAATCTAAAACACGGTACGATAGCTCGCTTTAACATCGAATAAAGAACACAGAGGGACAGAGACTTTTAATATAACGCCGAACCAAACGCTCTACCTTCTCCGGTAAAGTCGCTGGCCTTGGCTCATGACATAACAACCTTACCAACTCCAGCATATTTTCTGCATTAAATTGCAGTCCTTCCTTCTTAAGCTCACAATAAAGCTCACGGGTACGTTTACATTTACTTTTACGCCAATGAGCCGGGCATACCTTGTGGAAAATCTGGTCAACAATTCCATCGTATATGTGTAACTCATCTGTGCGTAACTGCTCTGCTTCAACCTCACGCATTACCCTATCATTTGTTCGCATTGTTGTCTACTCGGCCGACCCCAACATAGTCTCCAATTCCTATCTGTACCGATATGAGAGAGGCAGCCTGCTGGTTACCAGCAATCTGGCCTTTAGCGAATGGGTGCAGGTCTTTCAGGGAGAAACATAAATCATTCCACTTATTCAAAAAACTTGAAGGTTTTCAACAGATCATCAGGCTATTAAAGAACGAAGCCTGCTTAAGCGATTAAAAGAATTGTGTAGAATTTGCAGGTTTGAGAAACCCAGACAATACAAATTGCATTCATTCCGTCACCACTTTGCAAGTCTCTGTGCAAACCATAATATTGCTTATCGCAAGGCACTTGCCTGGCTGGGACACAGTTCGTCACAGATGCTGGATTTATATTACCATCTATATGATGAGGACAGCCAGCAGGCTATAGCAGCGCTGGCAAACTCCTGTGTAGTTGACGGTTGTTTTGGTTAGCAATACTCTACGTTTGAGGGCAATTTGAGGGCAATGGGGCAGTCAAAAATCGAGAAAACTTTGCAAGTTCCCCAAGCGCAAGAGCTTGTGACAACACTATCTACAATAACGGAGAGGGCGGGATTCGAACCCGCGGTCCGCCAAAAGGCGGACACCGGTTTTCGAAACCGGCTCGATAAACCGCTCCGACACCTCTCCACGTTCTTGCAACATAAGCTGTTACAGCTTATTATTCCAGCGATGACCTTGCTTGAACCGGCCAATTGAAACGGTGATTCTGTGATTACGCTGGTAATCTACACATCATACGCTCATTTTGCAAGAGGATTGAAGTGGGAATGCTAAAGAAGCGGGATTACCGATTTTCGATTCATCCTTCGTCCGGCCCGGCAAAATACGTCCTGCCGGGCTCTGCCGGACTACGGAGAATGGATTGCCGAATGTCGGTTGCAAGTCGCAAATCGTAAATCGAAAATAGGTTAGGGGCGGGCTGCACAGCCAGAAAATTTGAGCACCATTAAGAACGCAAGCCCCCTACACACCGAGGTTTACGAGCAAATATCTTCAAGTGGCAGCCCAGGAAAAGGCATTTTCTTGCCAAACCTCCATCCCTAATATGTCGATATTACCCCCAAAGAAATGTGCCAAAATAAACTGCTTATGGGGGCTACGAATCCGGGGGGCCACTTGCTTTATAGATGTGTGGTTTACCAGTATGATTTCCCCTAAAGCCTGTAGTTTTACGGCAGATTCAAAGAAAAGCCCATAAAAGCTCATAGGGGAAATATGAGTAGAGGGAATACTGTTTTGGTAGTTGAGGACGAGGAGCACATCCGTCTTGTCGTGGAATATAACCTGAGGCGGGATGGCTTCGAGGTGTACTTAGCTGAAGATGGGGCCACCGCCCTTGAACTTGCACGCAAGGTAATTCCCGATGTGATTCTTCTTGATTGGATGCTGCCGGGAATGAACGGCCTGGAAGTGCTAACCGAGCTTAAACACGATAAAAGGACAGAGCACATCCCTGTGTTTATGCTAACGGCCAAAGGGATGGCAAGTGACATAGACCGTGCCTTCGATATGGGGGCGGATGACTATATTACCAAGCCTTTCGACCCGATGCTGTTGGGTGAGATTATCAAGAAAAAATTAGAAGAGCTCAAAAAGGTGAAAGTCGGATAAGGAAATGGTCTATTTATGTTTTAGTGCGAAGGAGCAGTCTGAGTTAAACAGGCACTTAGAAACTATCTCAAGACTGTCACCCTGATTCCGGCAAGGTTGTCGTGCCGGACACAGTTTTGAGTTTTGAGTTTTTAGCTTTGAGTTTTTAGTTTCTTGGGGACGTCTGTCGCGCACGGCTTACTCTGATGCCCAAGCCAATATGTGTTTTTGCGGTGTGTTAAGGTGGGCATAAGGAAGATAAAAATTCTACTCGTGGATGATGATTCGGACTATTGCCGGCTGGTCAAAATGGCCATGCAGAGAGCAACGGGGTCAGTAAGATTTACGGTCGCAACAGCCGGTAATCTGGCGATGGGACTGGAGTGTCTTAAAAGTAACAGCTTCGATTTAGTGTTACTTGACCTCGGACTTCCGGATAGCTACGGACTCGAAACGTTTGACAGAACTCATAGACTCTACCCCCAAGTACCAATTGTTATGCTCACAGGTCTTGAGGATGAGCTTATAAGTGTTGAGGCTATAAAGAAAGGGGCAAGCGACTATCTGGTCAAGGGCGCTACCTCTTTTACGGATATATTAGTCAGGACCATTCTTTATGCCCTGGAGCGTAAGCAGGCGGAGGAGGCGATACAAATTAGCGAGAGAAACTTTCGCAACGTCATAAACAGAAGCGCCGATGCTATCGCCGTCATAGATAAGGGTGGAATCGTTCTCTTCATCAACCCAGCGGCACAAACCCTCTTCGGGCGCAATGCAGAAGAACTCCTGGGCAAAGCTTTTGGGTTTCCTATTGCCGTGGGGGATACAACCGAGCTCGAAATCATTCGCAAATGTGGGACAAAAGCCATAGCAGAAATGCGCATTGTCGAGACCAACTGGCAAGGCAAAGATGCCTACATCGCATCGCTTCGAGACATCACAAAACGTAAGGCAACAGAGCGGAAACTGAAAAAATATCGCGAGAACCTTAAAGTGCTGGTAAAAGAACGCACCGAGGAAGTTGATGCAGAAAAAGAGCTCCTGTCGGTAACTTTTTCAAGTATGGGTGATGGGGTCATTGTGGTTGACCCCCAAAAACGGATTATATTATTCAACACGGTAGCGGAAACTCTGGCGGGATGGGAATTCGAGCGAGTTCAGGACCGGCCCATCGACGAACTTTTTCACGTGGTCAACGAACACACAAGAGAAGCTGTCGAAAGTCCTATTGATAAAGTGCTCAGGTCCGGAAAGACAGAGGCCGGAACCGACCTGGATATTCTCCTCGCAATGGACGGCACCGAGCGCCCGATCTCCACTATCGCAGCGCCTATTCGTAAAAACGACGGGACAATAATCGGTATCGTTATGGTGTTCCGTGATGTCTCAAGAGAGCGCGAAATTGATAGGCTCAAAGATGACTTTATCTCCTCGGTATCGCACGAGTTGCGGACGCCGCTGACCTCAATCAAGGCATATACCGAGACAATCCTGCATGATTTTGATATGCCCGAACAGACAAAACTTCAATTCTTAGGCATCATTGATGAGGAATCAAATCGCCTGGCAAATTTGATTGAAGGTCTTCTGGAAGTGTCCCGGCTCGAATCCGGAACTGTTAAAATCTCGAGAGAACCTGTTGACATCACAGCCGTTATCGGGCGGGTAACATCAGCTCTGCGACCCTTAGCCGATAAGAAGAATATCCAACTGAATGTAAATGTCTGCGGTCTGCCTGGCCAATTGTTGGGTGACGAAAGTAGAATTCTGTCCGCAGTTACGAACCTGGTCAATAATGCAATCAAGTTCACGCCTGAAGGAGGGCAGGTTTGCGTTTCAGTGCAACAGCAAGCCGGCGAGTTGGTAATACGTGTCAGCGACACCGGTATGGGAATACCAAAAGAGGCTTTCCCGAAATTATTTGAACGTTTTTATCGCATCCATCACCCCGGCAAGCAAATCCCTGGAACAGGATTAGGACTTGCCATCGTCAAAAAGATTGTGGCTCTGCACGGTGGCAGAATCGAAGTCGAAAGTGAAGTAAATCAAGGCACAACCTTCACGGTCTTTTTGCCTTTAGCCGCCAATCCCATACCAGACGTCTGTCCTGCAAAGTAAGCCTTTCAAAAACGAGAGATACATTAGAATTTTCTGGCCGATTGGGTTATCATACCAGTTTGAAATCTAACGGTTGGTGGAACAAGTCCCACTTTTATTGTAAAGGAGTATATATGAATGGGCATAAGTTCGCAGATACGGTCAAACTGAAATTGCTTTGCATCGGTTTAATGGCTACCTTTCTTATATTCGATACCACAATTGCCGAAGAGCTCAAGGCCTCCAATGTTACCGAAGCCGACACAGTTCGCACAGAAAACTTGCCAAATGTGCAGTTGCCATTACGATTTATCTCAATTGAACCTACTGTCTTTTTTATTAAAGATAAAAGCACACTTCTGCAAGTAGTTAATGTCACAATCGAGAACACTGCAAAACCTGTAGAAGCTATGTTGGAGGTTATACTTAGTTCTAAAAAGAGAATAGTTACTCTCGTTAAAGTGGAAAATGGTAAGTCAACCGTCCAGGTCCATATTCCGGACATCGGTGGCCCAACACCGGTTGAGTTTGTACTCGAGGCACTGGCAAAAGTACAGGACAACCGTAAGATAACCTTGCAACCTGGCCGGCACTGGAAAGTGTACATAGTCCCTATCACGCACCATGACCTCGGCTACACAGATACAATCGAAAATGTTCTAAAAAGTTACGACCGCTTCTATGACGACATCCTGCGCTTCTGCGAGCAGACAAAAAAATGGCCGGACGAATCAATGTACAGATACACCGTCGAGGGAACCTGGTCGCTCCAGCACTTTATCGAAAACAGACCCAAAGAGGTCATCGATAAGCTCGCTAAATACATCAAAGAAGGCAGAATAGAAATAGGCGCGCTTTTCGGCAACGAAATAACCTGCCTGTGCAGCCACGAGGAGCTTATCCGTTTGATGTATCCATCGTTTCGGTTGAAGCGAAAATTTGGCGAGTCGATTCGCACGGCCTCAATTATCGACATCCCCGGCCTGAGCTGGGGACTGCCAACAATCCTTGCGGGGGCGGGCGTGAAGTATTTCTTTGCCGGCTTGCCCACATATTTCGAGTGGGGCAGAAACGATATTCATACGTTCTGGGATGAGCCGGCTATACTACGGTTCGGCAGGCCAGATGCCTTCCGCTGGCAGGGACCGGATGGAGAAACGGTGCTGGTGTATTACCAGGGAAGTTACGGATTCTTTCACGATGTAACAGGCCCTCATTCTTATAAAGAGGTGATGGATAATCTTCCCGGTATGCTAAATGCGATGGACAAGCAGGGCTGTCCATTTGATGTTGCTCATTATATACATAATGGTGTCGATAACTACCCGCCGGATGTCAAGATAAGTCATATTGTAAGGGAATGGAACAATCGATGGGCTTATCCAAAACTTTTCGTTGCCACGAACTCGATGTTTTTTGAGGAACTTGAAAAGCAATGCGGGGACGTTCGCATATTCAGAGGCGAGCTGCCTGATACAGATTACGTTGTCGGTGCCGCTTCCACTGCTAAGGAAACAGGTATAAATCGCACCACTCACGACAGATTACACTCTGCGGAAAAGTTTGCCACAATTGCCTCATTAGTTGGCAATTACGCGTATCCAGCCGAAAAAATCCGCCAGGCGTATGACAACATGCTGCTTTATGATGAACATACCTGGGGAATGGCCTATCCAGCCGGCAAAACCCAGGACTGGAACTGGGCCGATAAAAGTCTTTATGCGTATAAGGCTGCCGGCCTGGCAGAATCAATCCTGTCCGAAAGTCTCGGAAAGATTGCCGACAAGCTCGAACTCAAAGAACAAGGACGTCACATCGTTGTCTTTAACTCGCTGTCATTTCAGAGGACGGATGTTGTCCGCTTGCCTCGCTTTACTGAAAAAAGACCCTTTGACCTCATCGACCAAGAAGGACAGAAAGTGCCCTATCAGATTGCCGAGCTGGATAGCCCGCAGGCGCCCTCACCCTACTCAGCCCACAGGTTTGCAAGAGGGCAATTTGAGCAGCACGAGCTTTTTGAGCTGGTTTTCATTGCAGAAGATGTCCCTTCCCTGGGCTACAAAACTTATCGGATTTCCCCGAAAGAGCAAATCAGTCCTTTCTCAAGCAGTACTATGGTCGGTGATACCAGCCTGGAAAACCGCTTTTTCAAAGTTACTCTGGATTCGCAGACTGGTGCCGTAGAAAGCATTTACGACAAGGAGCTTTCGCGGGAAATCGTTGATAAGGATGCGCCGCACAAGCTAAACCAGTTCGTAGCACGGTGGGTGCAAAGTGGTAAACAGCAAGGCCCAGAAAAAGTAGCGATTCGAAAGAGACAAAGCGGCCCTATCTATGGAAGTCTTATAGTGCGTAGCGAAGGCCCCGGCTGCCCACAACTAACTACCGAGATTATTCTGTATGATAAGATTAAGCGAATCGACTTTGCGAATCGAGTTTTGAAGGACTCCACGCCGCTTTTAGAGATTTACTTTGCCTTTCCATTCAAGATAGACCAGGGCGAAGCCCTGGACGAGAACAAGACCGCCTCCGGCGGTCCGGATTTCCGGTTCGAAGGTTCCAACTCGGTCATCGAGCCTTTGCGTGACCAATTCCCCGGCTCGAACTCCAACTATTATGCGGTGCAGCACTGGGCAGATGCTTCCAACGAACAGATGGGGGTGACATTGTCCTGCATTGAGTCGCACCTGTTAGAGTTCGGCGGGCTGTGGCCCTGTTATGTCTCGCAGGCACATCACGGCGTTACCCCTCCCGATTTCGGGCGTGAATTCGTAAAGCAAACTGAACTTATCAGAGGCTATATGTACTCATTTGTTTTAGATAGTAACTTCCGCACCAACTTTCAGCCGGTCCAGCAGGGCGATATGCTATTTAGCTATTCCATAACCACACACAAAAAAGATTCCAACCAGAGCCGGGCACGCGATTTCGGCTGGGCGATATGCAATCCGCTCGTCCCTGTGTGCATCGACGGCAAAAAACAGGGGACACTCACCTCAAGTTTGAGTTTGTGCCGGATAGATAAACCAAACGTCTTTCTATTGACGCTAAAAAGGGCTGAAGACGGAGATGGAATAATCGCTCGCCTCATCGAAACCGAGGGCAAAGAAGTTACAGCAACGCTGACACTCCTCTCTCTCACTATCAAGAAAGCGTGCCGGACAAATCTGGTCGAGGAGAATATGGGTCAGCTACCTTTCACCGAGCACAGTGTCGCGTTCCCTATCAGGGCTTTTGGAATAACAACAATTCGCTTTCAGACACGATAGGTTAAAATGCTTGACAGATACCATTAAACACGCGTGTTAAGCCGGGGTAAAATAACCCCCGAACGTCCCACAAACTTGAAAGTACTGTGTGAAAACCTCAACCCGCTTTTGGCGGGTCATGCTGAACGAAGTGAAGCATCTCCGCAGTTTTGAATTTTTATCCGCCAGACGTGCGGCGGGCTTGCCTGCTATCGAGACCGTTACGGCAGAAGTCGTAGCGCACAAAAGCCGTTCGGGTTCATTTTAACAGTCACTTTGCCATCGATAATCTTCAGCTCCTTGCAGTCCCGCTCCAGCAGGTCGGTCAGGATAGCTTTGCTATAACCTCTTAGGCCGATGCTGATAGGTTCGGACCGCCCTGCAACCTCCCAGAGCCGCAGTATGAAACCGTCCGAAGTGTCCCCATCTGCCGGCTTCAAACACGTGGCGATAGCCCTCGCTGCATCAACCTCGATGGACGACTTGCCAATCTGCTTTTCGGAAACCTTTCCCAGAGCAGCCAGCAGCGGCGAAGCCGCACTTCTACTCCAGACAAAGGCCTCGGCGTTTCGATAACCCCCGGTATGAACCCGCAGGGCGTAACGAAACCGAAACTTGGTAACACCATTTTGGTCTCGAAGGACCTCACGGAAGTTTTGGTCGTTCCCGAGCGCCTCAAAGGTAATTGGGTCCAAATCCATACGCAGCACGAACGCATCGAGCGGGGTAATGGTAACGCCGACACCCTCCGGTAAAGAAGCATCCACAAAGCCCTGCACGGCAAACCGGTGAGTATCTGCGCCCGCAAGCAGGTCCCCATCCGGCTGCGGCCGCGGACGAATTACAGCTCCTGGCGTTTCAATTCGCAGCACCGCCCCTTTGCCCAACACCGGAAATACCTGGCAAAGGCGCTGCTGCTCTGTCGTTACGGGTTTATTTATATGCAGGTCGAAATCCACCTGGTCAAGGTCGGCATATATGGTCACAAAATTTGTCACTTCGACTCCTTTGACAGTGCCGCTGATTTTCAAGCGCGCCAGCACCAGCCCTTCGGCTACAACTTCCGATTTTGTATTTGTCAGCGTATGTTCCTCACCGTCAAAGTAAACCGTCTGGCAAAGACTACGGCTGCTGCCAGGGACGACCATTTCGGTTCCTGTGGCCTTGTGAATAAGACTCCAGATACAGCCGGTTTTAGGGTCCACTTTGAGCAGGTAATAGGGACTTTCCAGTTGAGCCGGTGTTGCCGCCAGTTTATCTTGTTTAATGTCGGCTTTAGGTTCTGACTTTAACTGCAACCGCTTGAAGCCGAAGCCCGGGATTTGGGGTGAAACAAAATACAAGATGCGCCGCCCATTTTCGGTTACGAGCTGGCAGTTAAGATTCTTTCCCTCGGCAACCACAGTATTAATATTTTCTGGCGACTGGACACAAACCAGACCTTTCCGCAGAAAGCTGAGACTATTAAAAATGCTAACGTCTTGCTCGCTTGATTCCAGTCCTATACCTGACCAGCCTAATTGCAGGAGTTTGTGGCCAAGACGGTTCAGTTCCTGGCTCCATTTCTGACGCAGCTCGGCGTTATGCCGCTTGTTATTATCATCAGTGCCATTCCACGCGTGGTCGGCCAGCATACTCAGATACCATTCGGCCTGCTGACGGTTGCTGCGCGTGGCCCGATGAATTTCCGGCTCACTTTTAGCTGCGATGGATAGAAGCGCCTCGGCAGCCAAAAACACCCTTTCTCCTTCGCGCATATCGGCGACATACTTTGCCAGAGACACAGGCCACAGGTCCCACGAGTGCCCGAAGCAGCCGCGAAGAGTCGGCAAAAAAGGCGTTTTGGCCTGCACCTCATCTACCGCCTGGCAGAACTGCGGCAGTGTCGCATTCACCAGCTTTGGGTGCTCGCCGGGCTGGGCATTGTATCTTATGATTGCCTCTGCAAAATTACGTGCCTGCGAGCCGCTGCCCGGAGAAATGTCGCCATGTGTCCCGCTCGCCAGAATCACCTGCAGCGGATAGACCTGCCCAAGACCGCTGTAGTGAGGCAGCCACTCCTTTACAATTGTCTCCGGCTTGCCAAGTATGTGCGCCCCCTGAGTGTAACTCGATTTACTTGAAACCCACCGGTCCAGAATGACACGGACTTTACTTCCGTCAGGACCCTCAAGGATAAATAGTGGCGGATTCTTCAAGCCGCTAAATGTCGAATCATAGCCATAATATGGAATCGAAATCCATCGTATGCCGCAGCCGGCAAGGATTGATGCAACTCCCCAGGGCAGGCACGGCTGCTCAATATGTTCGGCGACATCGATTGAGATACCCCATTCTTTTTCCAGCCGCCTGGCTGGATAAAAAGTGCGAATCGCACCCTCGACGCTCTGAAGTGCCCACAGGGAATTACACAGGTAAGGACTTACGAACACCCGCCCCTCTTTGATGCGGCCAATAAGCTCGTCTTTTCGGTCCGGATAATGCTCCACAAAACAAAGTGCTTCCTGTGTCACTGCCATATTGTAGCAGTCGCGATTGGCCGGCTCCTGGTTGTCGGTGCGGCTCATTTCATCTAAGTGAGCACGGACAATGTCGGAAAAACTTTGGCGGGTTTGCTTTTCGGTCAAGCCCCACGTGTAGTCGGGACAATTGTCATTGGTGATGTAAATGGTCCACTTGGAGGCATCCTCCGGTGTTTGCGCAGCCGTCACTACGGCAAGTGTCAGGGCAAAGTAAACAATCGCCAGCACAAAGACATAACTGATTTTGTGCTTTGAGAGAATCCCTAAATCTCCGGATAGACCCACGGCTTTCGGTACTCCCGGCGGAGTAATTTGTTGGCCTCGGGGTCACCGATGACGACTTCCTTTTCACCGTCCCATTTAACACTTCGGCCAAGCTTATACGACAGCATCCCCAGCAGACTCATATTTGTGGAACGATGTACTTCCTCAACATCGGAAACGGGACGCTTACCTGTCTTAATCGCGTTCAGAAAGTCCGCCCACAGTTCGGGGATATTCTGCTGGTCAGGCTCGTGTAATTTGGGGGCCTCGTGGATGACGGGTTTATTTTTGTCAACCGGGTAAAAGGTCCAGCCGTCCTGCCAGCCCATATGGAACGTGCCCTCGGTGCCATAGAAATAGCAGCCAACGCTTTCCCCCTTCTCAGCATTGTTGCCGGCAAATTGGCGGTGTTCCCAGGAGACAGTGAAGTTCTCGAATTCAAACACCGCCACCTGGTGGTCAGGAGCGTCACTGGTTTGTTCTTCCTTGGTCAGAATTGCCGGCCCTTTAATTGGACGTCCGCCGGTAGAGTATATCGTGCGAGGCCATTTCTCCCCCATAATCCAGAGGATTTGGTCCATCCAGTGGACTCCCCAGTCGCCGAGTGTGCCGTTGGCGAAGTCGAGGTAGCTGCGGAAACCTCGCGGGTGAATACCCCCAGACCACGGGTTCTTTGGGTCGCCATTATAGGGACGCAGAGGCCCGGGCCCGCACCACATATCCCAGTCTAATCCTTCAGGCGGCTCGACATTCTTGCGAGGCCTTTCCGGCCCGCCGCCGTAGTGGACGAAAGCCCGTATCATTCCAATTTTGCCCACCTTTCCGGAGCGGATGAATTCTCGTCCTGAGATATTGTGAGGCGAAATACGGCGGTGGGTGCCGACCTGAACGACCCGGCCGGCAGCACGGGCGGCATTGACCATAGCCAAGCCTTCCATAACGGTGTGGCTGATAGGTTTTTCGACATAAACGTGTGCACCCGACTTGACCGCAGCAATGGTAATCAGCGGATGCCAGTGGTCGGGCGTAGCCACGATAGCGATGTCCGGCTTTTCCTTTTCCAGAAGCTCACGAAAGTCTCCATACTTTTTTGGCTTTTCGCCGGCCAGCTTTTCGATTTCCACTGCAGCGGGGTCCAGAAAATTGCGGTCAACATCGCACATAGCGACCATTTTGCACTCGCCGGATTTCGCCGCAACACGACCGATATTCATACCCCACCACCCGCTGCCGATAAGAGCGGTGCGGTATTTTTTACCATTCTCAGCCACCAGTATGTTTGGGAATCCTATGGCCAGACCGGCGGCAATAGAACTTTTTAGAAAACTGCGACGGTTGATATACATAATGACTTCTCCCTTCTTTCCACAGTTTTAAGTTTTTAGTTTTGAGTTTTTAGTTTATCTTCACTAACCCAGGCAGACTTACGAATACTGCCCGCTTACATTATTCAATTTAGCAGCGCAGCCCCTATAGTCAAGTGAAAAATCCCTGCCTTCTGGGATGGGAAGGGAACATCGTATATTTCCGGTGTAGTAAGAATCGCAAAACGTGCTGGACTCGGCCGGACTATTCGAGTATTATGACAAATGAATATAAACTAAAAACTCAAAACTAAAAACTCAAAACTATGGAAGGAGTCCACACTATGAAAAAGATGCATATCTTTTCAATCGTAATTGTCGTATGCTCAATGCTCGCATATAACAGAGCAGTTTTGCGAGCGGCTGACGATGGATTTGTCCCTTTATTCCCCACCGATAGTCTGGCGGACTGGAAGGTCAGCGACTGGTCCGACATTGCTACACCGCAGAAGGTTGAGGGGACGCCGTGGCGAATTGAAAAAGGCGTCCTCTACGGCCTGAATAAGCACACCTGGCTCGTCTCGCCACAGGAATACGGCGACTTTGTCCTAAAGTCAGAATCGCAAATAACCACGGGCAGTAACGGCGGCATAGGACTGCGATTCCCCCTGGCGGGCGACCCCGCTTACACGGGAATGGAACTCCAGGTGGTTGACCACGAGGTTTATTACGGCGGCCAATCACAGCCGCAGCAGCGAACCGCCTCAATCTACGACGAAATCGCCCCCAGTAAAGAGGTTACTAAACCACCAGGCCAGTGGAATTCGTGGGAAATCACCGCAAAGGGCAGCCGGGTAACAATCGTCCTCAACGGCCAGAAGATAATAGACGCAGACCTGTCCCGCGAAACAAAAGCCAGACAGCAAAAAGGCCCTGCCCTTGCGCAACGGCCACTCAAGGGACACATCGGCTTTCAAAACCTAAACGGCACAATCACCCTGCGAAACATTACCATTTCGCAGCTCGATGGCGATGACGCCGAGTTTGTGCCCCTGTTCAATGGCAAAAATCTTGATGGCTGGGTAAACGTCAATTGCGCCCCGGAAACCTGGACCGTGCGGGATGGAATAATTGTTTGCACCGGAATCCCAACCGGCGTCTTACGAACCGAAGAACAATACGAAAACTATATCCTCGAACTGGAATGGCGCCACATAAAAAAGGGAGGCAATGCCGGCCTGTTTATTCACTCTGACGCGTTGACCGCCGTAGGCCAGCCATTCACACGCTCCATCGAGTGTCAGATTATGGATGGCAATGGCGGCGATATGTTCGCCATCCACGGCGCGACGCTAACGCCGGACAAACCTCACCCAAAGGGCTGGATGCGTGCGCTTCCGGTAGAGGACCGCACAAACCCCGCTGGCCAGTGGAACCATTATCGCCTCGAAAGCCGGGATGGAATGGCAACCTTAGCGGTCAACAACAAGGTGGTAACTCGCGCCTTTCACACCAACCCGCGAAAAGGATATATCTGCCTCGAATCAGAAGGTAGCGAAGTTCATTTTCGCAACATCCGTATCCACAAACTGCCCGCCTCCGACCCCCCTGCCGACGTGGTCGCGCAGAAAAATGATGGTTTCCGTTCCCTCTATAACGGCCTGGATCTTCGCGGCTGGAAAAAGGCCGCAGGCAGCGAAAACCACTGGCGGGCGAAAGACTGGATTCTGGATTACGATGGTAAGAGTGAAGCAAGTGATGACAAAAACCTGTGGACGGAAAAGGAATTTGGAAATTTCGTCCTTATCGTCGATTGGCGTCAGCCGGCCAAGCCGGTGATTGATAACGTCCCTGTTGTTCTGCCGGATGGCTCTGAGGCCACTGACCCGAACGGCAAGCCCTTAACTATCCCTGTGCTCGATGCAGGTGACAGCGGTATTTACCTGCGCGGCAGCTCCAAATGTCAGGTCAATATATGGAACTGGCCTGTCGGCTCCGGTGAAATCTGGGGATACCGCACGGACAATAACTCCCCCGCGGATGTCCGCAAGGCCGCAACGCCTATCCTCAACGCCGACAATCCGGTCGGCCAATGGAACCGCTTCGAGATTACCGTTATTGATGACTACGCTACAATCGTATTGAACGGCAAAACCGTAATCCGCAAGGCCAAGCTTCCGGAAATGCCCAAACGCGGCCCTATCGCCCTGCAGCATCATGGCGACCCTATCCAGTTTGCCAACATTTACATCAAGGAACTTCCCTGATGCAGAAAAGATAAATCCGCCGCACTTGCCCGCCACTACGTATGGCGGGTGAATCTGGCGGATAAATTTTTCGTCCGTTACGTTTAGCAGGAAGGAGACTCCAGATATGGCTCAATGTAATGTAACACGTTATTCACGGCGCGACTTCCTGAAGCACAGTAGTTACGCCCTCGCAGGGACAATGCTGGCCCGCCAGACGCACGGCGGGCTGGCTTCACAAGCTGCGTTAGCAGTCAACTCCGCACCAAAAAAGGTCCGCATAGGCGTCGTGGGCGGAGGATTTGGCACTGCCTTCCAGTGGCACGAGCATCCGGACTGTATCGTCGAGGCCGTCAGCGACCTGCGTGAGGACCGCCGTAAGTTGCTAATGCAGACCTACAATTGCCGGAAATCTTACAACTCTCTCGAAGAGCTTGTGCTTGACAAAAATATCGATGCAGTAGCCATCTTCACCGATGGCCCGCTTCACGTCCAGCACACCGTTGAAGCGATGAAAAATGGCAAGCACGTGATTTCCGCCGTCCCCGCCGCCTGGGGAACAATCCAGCAGGCAGAACTGCTGCTGGACACAGTTAAAAAATACGGCCTGACTTATATGATGGCCGAAACCGGCTACTACCAGCAATCAACGATTTCTGCCCGCAAGTTCTACCAGCAGAATAAGTTCGGCTCTCTCTATTACTGCGAGGCCGAGTACCAGCACCCGGGGCTGGAAGTGCTTTACTTCTGGAATGGCAAACGGACCTGGCGATATGGCGTAGCACCGATGCACTATCCTACACATTGCACCAGCCAACTGGTCGGCGTTACCGGCGAGCGATTAACCGAGGTGGTATGCCACGGCTGGGGCGACGACAGTCCCATCCTCAAGGACAACGTGTATAGCAATCCATTCTGGAATGAGTCCGCAATGTTCAGAACCAATCGCGGCAATGCCTTCCGCGTCAATATCTGGTGGAAAGGCGCCCATCGCGGCTGTGAGCGGGCGCAGTGGATAGGCAGCAAGATGAGCTTTTACGCCCCACACCCCAATGGCATTGGTCCGGTCATCATCCGCTCAGGCGAACAAATGGAAAAAGACGATGCAGGTTTTGCTCGTAAAGCGCCCCAGTTTGAGCAATATCAGCAGCCGCAATGGTGGAAGACGGATTTACTGCCGGAGCCGCTGCGCCACGATAGCGGCCACGAGGGCTCGCACACCTTCCTTACGCACGAATTCATCGATGCCCTGGGTCACAACCGCCGGCCTGCCACTGATGTGTATGAATCTCTGGCCTATACAGCTCCGGGTATTGTCGCCCACGAATCGGCGCTGCGAAAAGGCGAATGGATTAAGATTCCTCAACATAGCCACCAAGCATAAATGGAGACGCAGTTATGAATCGAACTATCGCACTTCTTATATTATTGACCGTGTTTCTAACCGCGCTGCCGAGCGCTCAAGCCAAAGAGAAGACCTTTCGCATCGGCATAGTCGGGCTTGATACCTCGCACGTCATCGCATTTACTCAACTTATCAACGACCCGAACAAAAACTATGGCTGTAAGGTCGTGGCCGGCTTTCCGGGCGGCTCGACGGATGTCCCTTCTTCTATCAACCGTGTGGAAGGTTTTACCAAGCAGCTTAAAGACCAGTTCAACATGCAAATCGTAAATAGCATAGAAGAGCTTTGCCGGAATGTCGATGGCATCCTGCTGGAAAGCGTAGATGGACGACCCCACTTGGAGCAGGTAAAACCCGTAATTGCGGCAAAAAAGCCCGTCTTTATCGACAAACCTATGGCCGGAAACCTGCCGGACGTGCTCGAGATATTTCGTCTCGCAAAGGAAAGCAATGTCCCATGCTGGTCGAGTTCTTCCCTGCGCTTCTGCCCCGGCATTATCGGCGCCAGAGATAGCAACAACATCGGACAGGTGCTCGGCTGCGATGCGTTCAGTCCGTGCAGTCTCGAAGAACATCATCCCGACCTCTACTGGTATGGCGTGCACGGCGTCGAGATTCTCTTTACGATAATGGGTCCCGGCTGCGAAACCGTCCGGCGAATACAAACCAAAGACAGCGAATTCGTCGTCGGCCTCTGGAAAGATGGCCGAATCGGCACTTACAGAGGTCTTCGCAGCGGCAAAGCCGATTACGGCGCTTTAGTCTATGGCACAAAGGGTATCGCTCCAAGCGGCAGATATACCGGCTATGACGACCTGGTAAATGAAATCGTCAAGTTCTTCAAGACAGGCCGGGTACCTGTGCCGCCGGAGGAGACCATCGAGATTTTCGCTTTTATGTCCGCTGCCGATGAATCCAAAGCCCAAAATGGCGCCGCTGTTTCTCTCGCATCCGTAATCCAGAAAGCACAGGAGCATAATAACCTCCGCCGTTCGGGGAAAAGCAGCTCAAAGCAGTCACCTTAATATTAGTCTGTAACATGTGATTTGCAGGATTGTCATGCTGAACAAAGTGAAGCATCTGGCTAACAAATGCGATTCTACTCTCATAAGACGGATTTTTCGTCGGCCACAGGCGGACTCAAAATGACACCCATCATTTGACGTGTTACAGACCAATAGTTTTCTGGATAAAGATTGTCTGTTTTTGACAGGTCTTATTTTCAAATAAGGAGAAGAAGTTATGGCTTATCTTCCTCAGCGAAAGAAAATATCGATTCCAACAACTTGCACACAGCTCAGCGCATTACTTATAGGGCTTCTATTGTGCTGCTACTGCCAGGCGGCATCCGAGAAAATAACTGTCAGCAACTCCGCAATATCGGTTACAATTGACACCGCCGATGCAACGCTTCTGGTAGCCGACAAGCAAACAAAGCAAAGCTGGCAGCAGAAACCTTCTCGCCAGAGCAAAATTCTTCAAAGCGCCAAAGTCGCGGATGGCATCGACTTCACACTGCACGATTCAGGCCTGGGGATGGATGTCCAAACGGAGCTTCGACTGGCCAAAGATAAACCGGAATTTACCATAACAATTTTGACCAAGGGCCCTATGAAATGGTCCCTGCCTTTTCCGCACCCGTTCGTAACTGAGCCAGGCACGTATCTTGTCGTGCCGATGAATGAAGGCATATCATATCCGGTCGATGACCGGACAATCGAACCAATGTGGCTTGTTGCCTACGGCGGGCACGGAATATGTATGGCTTTCTGGGGCGCAACGGACGGCCAGCGCGGATATATGGCGATTATCGAAACTCCTGATGATGCCACAATTCACATCCAGCGAATAGACGGCACGCTATGTGTGGCGCCGGAATGGAATCCACAAAAAGGCCAATCCGGTTATTCTCGTCGTCTGCGATATGTCTTCTTCGACAAGGGCGGGCACGTCGCAATGTGCAAACGATACCGCGCTTACGCCCAACAGATAGGTTTACTGAAAACGCTTCAGCAAAAGCGCACTGAAAACCCAAACGTCGATTTGCTCATCGGCGCTGTTAATGTCTGGTGCTGGGAAAAAGATGCCCTCGCCATTGTTCGTGAAATGAAATCCCTCGGCATCGAGCGTATCCTCTGGAGCAATCGCGCAGGCCCGGAGGTTATCGAAGCAATGAACAACATAGGCGGCATCCTGACAAGCCGTTACGACATCTACCAGGACCTGATGGACCCTAATATTGTCAGAGAAAAACTCAACCGCCCGCATCCCGACTGGACCCAGGACGGCTGGCCAATGGATATTATGCTCGATGAGAAAAGCAACTGGCGAAAGGGCTGGCAAGTGAGAGGAAAAGATGGCCAGATGTATCCCTGCGGCGTGTTGTGTGATATGCAGGCGATAAAATACGCCCGGCCGCGTGTTACCGAGGAGCTGAAGACTCATCCTTATCGCTGCCGTTTTATTGACACAACTACTGCCTCACCCTGGCGTGAATGTTACAGCCCGGAGCATCCGATGACCAGAAGCGAAAGCCGACATTGGAAGACGGAATTGCTGCGTCTGGTCTGTGAAGAAATAAAGCTTGTAACCGGCAGCGAGACAGGACACGATGCAGCCGTCCCTTATGTCCATTACTTCGAGGGGATGCTCAGTCTCGGCCCCTACCGCGTTCCCGATGCAGGGCGCAATATGGCCAAAATTTGGGATGAAGTCCCGCCACAAGTAGCGAAATTTCAATTAGGGCATAAGTACCGGCTGCCGCTCTGGGAACTGGTCTATCACGATTGCGTCATCGCACAGTGGTATTGGGGTGATTACAATAATAAACTCCCCTCCCTGTGGGACAAGCGTGACCTTTTCAATATTCTCTACGGCACGCCGCCGATGTTTATGTTCAATCGCGAGTTCTGGGAGAAAAACAAAGACCGGTTTGTCCGTAGCTATCAAAATGTATGCACTGTCGCTCGTTCTGTCGGCTACGCCGAGATGACCGACCATTGCTTCCTCACGCCCGATAGAGACGTCCAGCAAACAATCTTTTCTAACGGCATTACAATCACGGTCAACTTCGGTAACAAGCCATACCGTCTGCCTGACGGTAAAGAGATTGAACCGCTCAAACACAACGTCTCGATAGACCGAGTTCTAATGCAGGAAACTACTGGCAAAAGCCCAGACTCAGCGAACAAACCAATGGGACCTTTGGCTGTCCATCCGGAAAACCCGCGTTATTTCCAAAACACATCGACCGGCGAAGTGGTCTATCTTACCGGCTCACATACCTGGGCAAATCTGGTCGATATCGGTCCGAAAGACCCGCCGCCGCAATTTGATTTTACCGCTTATGTGGATTGGATGAAGCGTTTGAATCATAATTTTATGCGGATGTGGACGTGGGAGCTGGTGACATGGAATACCAAGGCAAACAGAGAAAATAAGATTCACACCGCTGCCCCTCAGCCCTGGTCAAGAACTGGTCCCGGCACAGCACTCGACGGCAAACCAAAGTTCGACCTGACAAAATTTAATACCGACTACTTCGATAGATTGCTGTCCCGCATCTGTGCCGCACGCGACCGCGGCATTTACGTCTCGATAATGCTCTTTGAAGGCTGGGGAATGCAGTTTTCGCCAGGCGCCTGGGAAGGCCATCCCTTCAATCCGCACAACAACATAAACAGCATTGATGGCGACCTGAACAAAGACGGCAAGGGTCTTGAAATCTACACCCTCACCAGCAAAGACATTACTACTTTGCAGGAGGCCTACGTCCGCAAGGTTATCGACACCGTTAACGACCTGGACAATGTTCTCTACGAGATTTCCAACGAGAACCACCCGCCGTCCACCGAATGGCAATATCACATAATCCGCTATATCAAGGAATATGAAAAAACCAAGCCCAAACAGCACCCGGTTGGGATAACCTTCCAGTATAGCGGCGGAAAGAACCAGACCCTGTTTGAAAGCCCCGCCGACTGGATTTCACCAAACCCCGAGGGCGGCTACAGAGATGACCCACCCCCAGCGGATGGTAAAAAGGTCGTCCTCAACGACACAGACCACCTCTGGGGAATCGGAGGAAACCAGCAGTGGGTATGGAAAAGCTTTTTGCGGGGACACAATCCAATCTTTATGGACCCTTATGATGGCGTAGTCCTCGGAAAACACCTCGACCCCACCTGGGACCCAATCCGCTATAGTTTAGGATACACTTTGATGTTCGCCAGAAAAATGAATCTCGCTGCAATGCTGCCCCATGATGACCTGGCCTCAACAAAATACTGTCTGGCAAATCCGGGAAAAGAGTATCTTGTCTATAATCCTGCGGACCAAGGTTCAATCACGGTCAATCTTAAGGCGGGTATCTACAATTACGAATGGTTCAACCCAGGTAATGGAAAGGTAGAGGTTACAGCAACAATAGAGGCAAAAGATGGACAGCAGACTTTTCAAGCACCTTTCAAAGGAGATGTGGTGCTTTACATCGTTCTCTCCCCCTCTTAGAAGTCACGCTAATTTCGGTAACGCTCGAACGCCCGGCAAGAAGCATCCACTCTCGTTTGACGATTTGTTCGCTAATCTAAGAATTTCTTCATTATTGCGGCGGTGTGCATCGCAACAAGCATCAGGTAGTCCAAATCGCTCAAACTATAGTGCTTTTCCTTCATAGAGTTGTCAACATATAATACGCCGAAACAGCCGTTTGGCCGCATAATAGCCGCTATCATTCCGGAGCGTATCGCGTCCTCTTCCTCTATTTGAGCCGAAACACGCGGCATAACCAGAAACTGTCCCTTCTCGACCGCCTGAGCAACCTTTTCCTTAAGTTTTATCTGGTCCAGTTCCACTGCCTTGCCGTCTCGCTTCTTGCCCCCATGACAAACCATCGGCCCGGTCGGCTGCTTCCTAAGAGCACACCAAACATGGCACGCCCCAAACTGCTGTAATGTGATATCCAGCAATGTCACCAGCAGCTCATCAAGACTGCCGGCTGCACAGATTCTCTCCGCAGCCGCCGAAAAATCCGTCAGCCTTTTGGCCGGTAATCTCATAGCGGGAGCGTGCCCGGCGTCCGGCTTCCTTATCACAGTCTCATGAGGCGGGATTGCCAGCGAAGCCTCCAAATGAACCGTATCCCCCAGATGAATTCCCGCCTCGGCACCGGCCGCTTCTTTGAGAATGACCTCAATGGTAAAATCGGTTATACGAAGATGGTCGCCGTGTTTAATCTCAGCCTTATGGACTGCCACATCGTTCAGGTATGTCTTACTCGCCGAGTCCAGGTCCTCGACTATCCATTTTCCATCGCTTGTGCTCTGGATTACCGCATGCTGTCTCGAGACCGCCCTATCGGGCAAGAAAATCTGGCTGTTGGCTGCCCTGCCGACAGAAATGGGACCCTGCGCGAATTGAAACTCCTTTGTAGCGCCATCCTTTTGTCTTAAAACCAAACGCATCATTCCCTCCCTACTATTTGGCGATATAATTCATTACACGTTGTATTATCAGATATTTGACACAATTTGTCAAACAAATGTTTTCATTTATCATTTCCTCGGGTGCACCAAAAAAATTACAGGCCGGAAATGAGCGTTTTTTGATGGCTTCTTCGTGGTGCGTGGCGTCATCGGCAAGAGTCCGCCTTTGGTCCGCCACCCCCGTCATTCCCGCACAAGCGGAAATCCCAGGCCTTTTACTACGGTGGCGGTGGGGGAGGCCGAGGTGGATGTGGTAAGGTTTCCCAAATAGTTCCTTGTTTACCTTCTTTACCTCCCAGGATATTTAACATTATGCTGGCAGTTCTGTTGCCACTATGTCAACATCATGGTTTGTAGTGCATTGTTCATTGTCCATAGATTTTCGTTGTCGATAAGCAAGTAGTTTAGCCGAGGGACTTGCGAAACATTATGCAACCGGCAGCACCAGCCGCACTGTGAATATCCCGCCATCCTGCACCTCAACAACAATGCGACCACCTGCTGCTTTGACGATTCTTTGAACCAGGGCCAGGCCCAAACCGCAGTGAGCACCCGTGCCGGTGCGCGACGGGTCGCCTCGCCAGAAGCAATCGAATACCTGCGAGGCCTGGTCATTGGTGAGCCGGCAGCCGGTATTGGCAATAGTGACTTCTACGGAATCATCCATTTGGCGACCTGTTGTCCAGATTTGTCCCCCTTCGTTGGCATATTCGACGGCATTGTCCAGAAGGTTTGAGAACACCATAGATAAACTCTCATGGTCCGATTCACAGGCGATATGGGCGGGGAGGCGATTGTCAAAAACGATGCCCCTTTCAAGTGCTCTGCTCGAAAAGGACCGCCAGCAGGAATCCACCAGATCAGCTAATTGAATCCTGTCACGGCGGAAAGTGATTTGATTGGCATCGATACGGGCAAGTGCCAACAAGTTATTGACCATCGCCTGCATATCTTCGGCGATTGTTAGACAATCGGAAAGAGACGCCTGATATTCGTTTACCTCGCGGGTGCGTGTCAGAGTTACCTCGATTGTAGAACGCATTCCTGATAAGGGGGTGCGTAGTTCGTGGGCGACGTCGCCGGTAAAACGCCGCTCGCGATTAAACGAGGCTTCGAGCCGAGCCAGCAAGTCGTTGAGCCGGTCTTTGATAGGTATCATCTCTGTGGGCATTCGCTCAGTGCTGATTCGAACTGTCAGGTCGTTTTCCTTGATAGCTGAAATCTCGGCGGCAAGCGAATTGAGCGGGTTGAGACCTTGTCGGACCACAACGGTTGCAATAAAAACAGATATAATGACTGTGCCGCCCGAGGCAATTGACAAAAGCCATCGTAAGAAGCGCAAATCGGATTGCAAATCGGTTGACTCTTTCGCGACTACTAGGGTAAGTGCTTGCGTTTTTGTTGGCTGCGAGGAATTTCTACCTTCGTTATCTGCTATTCTTGGGTTAAACTTAAAACCGACAGCCCGTGCGGGCTGGCCTGTTTTGATTTTGAACTCTTGAAAAAAAGGTTCGTCGAGAGGACCTTGGAAGTACAAAAGGTCGTCTGCACCTAACGAAGAGGACCTCACAACTACGGTGCCGTCTTGCCGCCACAACTGGTAGTAAGTCGGACGCTCTGCCTTTTGAAACTCCGGCATCTGTTGGACTTTGAACTCTAACTCGACCTCATCACCATCCTGTTCGACCGATGCTGCCAACATCCGGGCTGTGGACAGCAGCGATGTGTCGAACTGGTTGACAAGTGCGCGACGTATCAGGGTATAAATGACCAGACTGAAGACAAGCAACAGCAGCATCATCCCCCCCACTATACCCAAAAGCAAACGAGCTCTGAGTGAACGCATCACGATTGTGCTCCGAAAATATAGCCACGACCCCGGACAGTGCGAATCAAAGGAGGTCCGCCCTGACGTTCGATTTTTCTGCGCAGATAACCAATATACACGTCCACTACGTTACTGGAGGCGGAGGAGTCAAACTCATACAGGTGCTCCCATACCTCGGTGCGGGACACCGTTTGCCCCGCGCGTATAGCCAGGTATTCTAAGAGACCGTATTCACGTGGAGTAAGATGAATTTCTTCTTGGTCGCGCCAAACTCGCTGTGTCGTCAGGTCAATCAGCATGTCCTGAACCTTAATGCGAGGGTTCTTGCTGCGATAGCTGCGACGCACTAATGCCCGAACTCGCGCCAGTAGCTCCTCAAATGCAAATGGCTTGACCAAGTAATCGTCGGCGCCGAGGTTCAAACCTTTTACGCGGTCCTCCAAGGTATCTTTAGCCGTCAGTATCAGTACATGGTTCTGTCGGCCCTTAGCCCTAAGCTTACCAAGAAGGCTCAGCCCATCCATACCGGGCAGCATAAGGTCCAAAATGATTACATCATAATCATTGCTCGTTGCATACCACAGGCCCTCTTGCCCATCGCCTGTAGTATCCACTGCAAAACCTGCTTCACGCAGCCCTTTTGTAAGGGATTCCTGCAAAGGCCGATAGTCTTCTATGAGCAGTACACGCATATAAGTACCAGCAAAGAAAAACCGCTGAGCGATAGTGCCTTATAGCTCATCGGCGCGTATTTTACTCCTGAAAACGCTATGCGTCATCACTTTTGTTGTGTTTAATTGTCCTTTTCATTACCGCCATGGTCATCATCATCCTCGTCTTCGACTTGCTTGCTGAGGAGTGCTCCCCCAGCTACTTTTATCTCAACCTCTTCTCATTCTTTTAAAAAACGATTCTTCCATTCTATTCCTTCACGATGAGTTTTTGTAATTCTCGTTTTGCCTCCGTGCTGCCCGGGTCAATCTCCAGAACACGCTGAAAACATTCCCTGGCTTGTTCTTTCTGCTCTATTTTCAAGTATGCGTAGCCCATATTGAGCAGCGATTTCCAGTGTTTAGGCTGTTTTTCACCGACTGTTTTATATGTTGCGATCGCATCTGCAAACCTGTTGAGCTTGCCGTATGCGACACCAAGGTTGTATCTGGCGGTAGCGTTTCCGGGTTCCAATTGTATCTCTTTTTGAAGCCACGGTATGGCTTCGGCGGCACGGCCGATTTGAGAGTAGATATATGCGATAGATGAGATGGCGTTCGCGTCTTCCGGGGCAAGTTTTTCCAGTTTTATCGCCTCGGAGACAGCCTGGTCTTTTTCGCCCAGCTTTGCATACAGCATACCCATGTGTTGGCGGGCAGGGAGACGAGTTGGATCCCTATCGAGGACATCCCTAAAGGCTGCTGCCGCCTCATTCTCTTTTCCAAGGTTCGATAGAGCTATCGCCCTGTTGAACCGGGCTGGTATCGACTCAGGGTCAACTCGAATAGCTTCGTTATAGTGATTCAAAGCCTCCGCATAACGGTGCTGGTCCGCGTATAGGACGCCCAAGCTGTTCCACGCCTCAGCAAACCGGGGGGCAACCTCAATAGTTCGCTTAAGGAAATACTCGGCTTTTTCGGTGTCTTTCCGTTCTTTATAAATGCGTCCCAGATACATAAGTGCCTTTATATTTTCCGGTTCGAGCGCCAGAACCTTTTCATAGGCCGAAATGGCTCTGTCCTGATTGCCCAGCTTTCCCGAAACCACTGCAAGGTTGAAAAATACCTTCACCATATTCGGATCCGCCTGGGCCGCCCGGGCATAGCTCGACGCCGCATCATCGAGTCTGCCGGACTTGGAATATAGTCGCCCCAAGTTGAAGTGAGCGGTAGCCGACTCCGGATTCAGGCGAGCGGCTTTTTCCAGTTCCGCAATCGCACTGTCAATATCGCCGCGGTCATCGAGCGCTAATGATAGGTTGATTCTGGCCTCAATGTAGTCGGGTTTCAACATAATTGCCTGGCGATAGGCTGCTATGGAATCGTCGGTCCGGTTTCTTTGAGAAAGCACAAAACCCAGTTGAAAATAGGCCTTTGCTTCAGTCTCGCCGCCGCCCCATTTTGTTGCCTGCCTGAAGTAATCCTCGGCAGCCTCAAGATTTTCCGTTCTTAGATAGATAACACCGAGATTGTAAAGAGCGCGAGTATATGTGGGCTTTATTTCTATTGCGCGCCTATAGGATTCTATCGCACCGAGGGGGTCACCGGATAGCGACCTTGCGACACCGAGATTACAGTGTGAGCGGGCATTGTTGGGGTCTAATTCAATAGCCCTTGACAGGACACTTATAGCTTCATCCAGCTTTTCGGCCGAAGTCAACGCAGATCCCAGCTCAGTCATAACCTCGGCGTTCTCCGGCCGTTGTATCAGACCGGCTTTCAACATGTCTATCGCCTGGGCCAGCTTCCCGTCGCGCCTCAGGCGGATTGCTTCCGCAAGAATGGGGTTGCTTGTTTCGATGTAATCTTCATCCAACATGAATTTGGCTGCTTTAGCGGAATCCCGCATGTCGATGTATCGTTTGTCCTGCCGTGACTCTGCCTGGTATCCAGGTTTGGGTTCCGTCAATACTGTAACATCCTCGACCGGGACAATATCACGCGGACCGTTGTTGCTGCATAGGCGCCACGCGACAAGAGAAGCTACGACCACAAAACACACTACCCCGGCAATAAACAGATGATCTTTCCAATTCTGTCTCAAGGTTTTTCATCCTCGTATAGTTTTTTTGCCAACCCCTCTCTGTTGGCCAGTTGAATAGTAAGCCCTGGCCTGGCATTAAGCTCAATAACAACAGGCCCAAGACGTTTATCTATGACAATATCGACACCCACATAACCCAGCTCAACGCATCGCGCAGCCCTCGAGGATATTTCCAACACATCTTTCCATGCAGGTATCTTTACCCTTGGAAGGGGTTGGCCAGTATCAGGGTGCTTGGTGATGTTTTGGTTACCCAGCACAGCGTGAGTTGTCTGACCTGTCTCCATATCAATACCAAACGCAAAAGCGCCCTGATGGAGATTTGCTCGTCCACGAGACCGTTGAGTAGGCAATCGCGTCATTGCCATTGTCGGCTGACCTTGACACATGATGACCCTAATATCTGGGACCCCTCTGTAGGACAGCCCTCCCAGGATATCCTCCGGTTCCAGAAGCTGTTCCAGAAAAGCCCTGTCCGAGAGTTTCTCCAAGGAGTACAGGCCGGAGAGAATATAGCTAATGTGTGTTTTTAGGTCCTCTATGCCAAAGGGAATCCAGCCGGTTTGGCCGATAGTAGTCAATCCGCCTGCAAAGTCCCGGCGAACTATCAGTATCCCACGCCCACCAGACCCCTGTGCCGGTTTAACGACAAAACCATCAACGGCCCCGGTTCGCGCTTCTATATGTTTCAACTCCCAATGGCTGCGAAAAATCGTCAGCGTCGGCGGCGTCGGCACTCCACCGGCGTTGAGTATTTCTTTTGTGAGAAGTTTGTCGTCAACCGTGGGAAAATACTTCCTGCGGTTGAGCTTATAAACGAAATCCAGGTTGCGAGCGTTGATGCCGAGCACATCATCGCCGAGGTGCATAACTCTGGAAAAGAATTTGAACATGGTTACCGTTCCTTCCTGAATATCAACTCTCGGAAACGCATGTACTCACCAAATCTCATACCTGTCCACCTGCCGACAATCACAAATGCAGCAACAACCAGCAGCAGTGTCTCCGGAAAAGTAACCACGATAATCTGAAGCGATTGCCAATCCATGACCACAAATGCGCCTGCAATCACGAACACGGTTCCGACAACAACCTTGGTAGCTTTTCCTAAACCCTCTTCCTCCCAAATGATAGCGAAACGCTCCACAGTCAGAGTTAGTATCATGAGAGGAAAAGTGCTTGCCCTTGTGGGCAAGACCTGGCCCGTTGCAACACCTAAGAGGATAGCAGCCATTATGAACGCGACAGTGGCCGTCATGAGAATCGCAAGCTTCGGTGTATGCAATAACTGAAACCACTGCAGACCACACCGAATAATTCCACCGCACAATAGGATAGCCAGGAAAAGCATCAAACCCCAGGCAAGCCCGGTATCCCTGAACGCCACCGCCATCAGCGCGGGCATGAACGTTCCGAATGTCTCTATTCCAATCACGTTCCTCGCCAATACAACAACCAACACTCCAAACGGAATCATCAGTATAATCTTCAGCAGATTAAGCGGTATTCGAACCTGCTCGAATGCCCACCACAAGCTCAGTGTTCCGGCAGGAAACTTTTTAGCTGCCTGCATCGCCTCTGACGGCGGGGCCAGCACCTTCTTCCCGTGGAAGGAGTAGTTGAAGTTAATGTTCGCACTGTGAGTTAATAGAGGTTGGTCCCCATAATAGAGGATAAGATAATGTGAAGGAATCTCGGCAAAATATCCATTTAATGGACAGAAAGGAACCCACATTCCAGCAATCCACGCCTCCACCCAAATATGGCTCGAACGCCAAATTCCATCTTTCAGTATCAAACCACCCACAAGTCGCGCCGGCATGCCTCCCGCTCTGCAAAGGGCTGCGAAAAGCCTAGACTTTCCACCACACGATGCTTCGCCCAGACGCAGTGTTGTTATCGCATCGGTTGTGCCTTTAAGCTCAACGGATCGGATCGCCTTCGAAGTATAGTCAAAGGCAGCGCGGACTATGGCGGCTGCGTTCCCACGGTCCGAAACAGGAACTAATTGTTCGAAAAGCTTCTTGACCTCGGCTGAATCTGCCTGAATGTATTCTGAAGGAAGAAGATAGGATTCCACCTCCGCTGGAACCCGCTTGGGCAAGTCTATTTGCGGCGGTAATTTGTGCCTCCTTGCTTCTGCGCGTACCGTTCCAGAGTAAACCAGGGCATAATAGCCCGTTGCATTGCTTTTCTCCCAAATCCCCCACCGATTAGCCCCCTCACGGTTGATATGAAACGCAAAGTCCGGCGAGCCGAAAAACTCCTCCCTGACTATCTGGCGGTCTATCTGCGGTGGAAGTGCAACACGCAATTGAATGTCGTCATTATGTGCAGTGAAGCTCATATTTAACAAGAGTTCATAATATCTTTGCGGCAAGGCCCGGGAAATGGCGCCCCCCAAATTGTGAATCTTGTAAAACAATAAGGAGTAACAGATGCCGACCAACACTAATACCGCAATCTTATCCCTGGTTCGCATAGTTTTTCGCCTTTATTCATCCGGAATTTCCCTTATGCGTCGCTTAGTAACACTCTCAGGAGATTGACGATTGGCGATTGGCAATTGAAAAACGTAAATCGTAAATCGAAAATTCCTAACTACCGTTTGCCCCCTTTCGTTTACTTATTGCAGCCATAACCGGCCACAATCGTTAGGCAGCTCTGTATGCCACGATACATCTCTACACACGCTTCGCAAGGCTACATGCTACCAAGCCAAAGATGAGAAAACGATGAGAACGAAGACTTTCTTACATTTTCTATATCGGAGCTGGATTGAAACCTGTTCGGACAGACAGACCGCGTCCGTCTGTCTGCCCGTTGTCCAGCACAGGTCTATGGGTTGGCCTTCTTGGTGTTTGAGTCTTTGATGCCGGCCTTGTCCTTGTTGGGCTCGGCTCTTTCCGGTCGAGGACTCTGCGGGCGGATCCCCCGAACCCGGAGGTCGTCAAACGCCGCCGCAGCATCGCCTCTGGTGCACAGCCCTATCGTCCCAGCATTAGCCAAGGTGGTGTCATTGACGTCGATGAGCTTTTTGCCGTCCAGAGACGCCACGATTTTGTCGCCCTGATGGTTGACCTTGATTGTGTGCCAAGCATTGGGATCGACCTTGACATTCACGGTGGCCAGTCGCTTGGGCTTGCCGTCCTTGATGCAATAGACGCGGATATTTTTCGAGAGCGGGGTCCAGCGGGCCAGGTAATAGTTGTTTGGATCCACCGCACGCCAGAGTAAACCGCTGCCCTTATACTTCTTGCCGGAGATCACCCTGACCTTCACTTCCAGGTCCAGGTCCTTCAGCTTGGCACCCTCCGCCATGAGTAGGTTGAAGGTGTTGCCGGTGTTTTGGGTCTTGGTCAGGGCCACGACATTGGGGGCACTGGGGGCGGTGGCGTCAGCGATGACCTCCCACTTGCCGGGTTTGCCCTTGCTGCCGGTCTCGGCGACCTTCCAGCCGGTAGGCACAGCCCCAACCTTCTCTTTGTCGAAATTCCAACTGGTCGCTCCACGGCTCCCGCTCTGGTTGGGCTGGTCCGCCTTGCCCTGGGCTGGGGCGTCCGATGAGGGCTTGCCTTCTTTCGGGGCAGCCCAACTGGGCCCACAGACCAGTCCGATGGTGGCCAAGACCACCAGGCACTTGCTAAGATTTGACCACTTCATAAACAACCTCCCTTATATCAAAGACCGATAGTTCTGTAATCTGCCACTGCGGCAGGTTACCCTATATAGGCCAACGGACCTACACAGGCATTGTCGAGCACTATGTTACTAAACCGAAGATGAGAATATGGTGAGAGAAAACAGTTTTTTGAAATTTTCTTGGCTGCTGTAATCCCTTTGTGCAATTTGACTTAACTTTCCTAAGCTGGTATTCCTTAGCGAAAAACGATTTCCCCGAAGGTTTTTCAGCCCCCACGTCTTCTTGTCGAAGACAAGAGTAGGGGCCGAAAGAAACTTCAGAAGCAACTATTGCAGCAAAAATGGAGAAAGTGGACGTAATTAAATATTAAAAATTAAAATGTAAATCCGCCGAGCTTGCCCGCCGAAGGCGGGTGAATCTGGTGGATAAAAATCAAAATTGTGGAACTTCCATTCTCCGCCCCTTGGGGACTGCGAAGGACGAACCTTAATTTAGAATTTTGAATGTAGAATTTAGGATGTGTAATCCTGAACTGCCCGCCGCAGGCACGGTTAATTCTCAATTCTGAATTCTAACTGTGGGTTTTAATCTACCCGGATGCCCTGCTGCTCCAGCCAGGTCTTCAACTCGCCCATCTCGCTATCGAAAATCTCGTTGTCATAGTCTTCTTCCAGCTTGCGGATGCTATTGGCCAATTCCGGCTGCTGCTGCACAACATCGTTTAACTTCTTCTCGAACTCATCGCTGACGGCCTCCATATCATCAAGGGCTATCTGGACATTCAACATCCCAGCCAGGCGTCTGGTTACCGTTTCTATACATTTGGGGTTACTGCCCTGCACATAAGCAGGAATCGTAGCCACCAGACTTACCAGGTGCAAATTCTGTTCGTTGCACCGGGTCGTCAGGTAAGTAATGAAGCCGGCGGGACCTTCGTAACTGGTGAACTTCACGCCGTAATGCTGGAAGGTTTCTTTGAGATTTGCATCTGAAACGGAGCAAAACAGCCGCGGCTCACGTGTGTGAGGGACAAGGCCGGCAATACTGCCTATGAAATACAGCATCTTAACGCCGAACTGCGAGCACAGCGACAAGATGCAGTTGGCAAATTCCTCCCAGAGAAGGTTGGGCTCTTTTCCCAGAAAGAGTATAAGGTCGCTTTCCGGGCTGGCGAAAAAGGCATCGGCGGGAACCTCAAAAGAGGTAATCAGGCCATCCTCTACTTTGGTATGCGGCCGAAAAAGAGCGGTCACTTCCATCATCCCCGGAAAATTGTAGATAAAGAAGCCCTCCGGATTAATGGTGGCGAATTTCTGCGCTTCGAGCTTATCGATAAAGCATTTTACTGTGCCTGTGGAGACATCGCCGCCGTCCATCCAGCCAGAGAAGCCAAGCAAGAGGCGCGGTTCTTTGAGTTTTGGCTTGTCGAATATATTCAACTTTTTAGATGCCATTTTTATTCGCCTCCGGCGAATTAATCTCTTAAGCGTCACTACACTCTTTTTACCATTTATCGGCTATTTTGGCCAGAGAAATTTTGTCGAAGGGAATGAGGAAATGAATAGATGAGTGGATGAGTGAATGAATGGATGAGTGGATGTATAGGTGGGTAAATGAGTAGGCCGAGGAAATACGAATATCAAAATCCGAAACAAACTTGAACAACCAAAATGGCAAATTCAAAGCGAGCCACTGCAGAGAGGCAAGAGACAAGAGCACAAAGGCATAAAAGACGTGAGAATTTCGAATATCGAATAATGAATGCTGAATGTAAAAGGTACAAAGGACATAACTGCACAAATGCATAAGGCAAAACGAAAAAGGATAAAAAAAGTCAAAAAATAGGGGGTTTTTAGGGAAATTTTGAAAAATGGGGTGGTTGGTGGTAGTAAAAAGTGTGATTTTATAGGACTTATGTGTTTTTGGGCTAAAAATGGGGGTAAAAATGAGTGTTTTTTTGCGCTTTTTTGCGTTTTTTTTGCAAAAATGAACGTGTTTTGAGCAAAAATGTACCAAAATGCACACTTTTTGAACCATTTTTTTGCACTTCTTGACTTTGGGAGTAGATAAGTAACGGGCAAAAGACAAAATTGGCCACAAAGACTCGAAGGCACAAAAATAACCACAGATTTCACTGATTAATCCGCCTACGGCGGACAAGCACAGATTTTATTAACCGCAAATAGCGCAAAATTCAGCCGGGAAGGCGTACTCGTCGCAGTCCTTTCTCGTCCCGGCGTGCAGGGACTGTGAAAGTTTGCTCCTTGTCCGCCGGCAAATGAATTGCCCCGCTCTTTCGAGCGTGCCGGCTGACCAGTTAACGAACCCGAGGAGGAAAAAGCAGCCACGAAGGCACAAAATACACAAAAGGATTTGCCCGGCTTTGGCGTTCTGCGGCAAGCCTTTTCTCCCCCTAAGGGGTGTGAAAGGCCATTTCCTTGTCCGCCGAAGTCCCAAAGGACGGGACTTCCTTACGATAAGCCGAGCATACTTTACCCGACTCATAGTCTTTTCGATTAATCGAAAAGACTATGAGCATCTTACAAAACTTAACATCAGAATCTTACAAAACATAGAATCAGAACTGCCAGGGGTGGATAAATCCGCCTGTGGCGGACCCCCTGCTAACTGCTTGCAGGGGCGGACAAGTTTAATTTGCGATTTACGATTTGCGATTGACGATTTACGATTGATGGAGATTGCCACGGCCTTCGGCCTCGCAATGATTATATGAAAGCGCGTGCCTCGTGATGCGGTAAGATGATACCGCGTTGCAAAAAATTGGCCCGATAGAACGGGCAGAAAGGAGACACGCGTCATGGATAGTATTATAGCATTCG
>Ga0315279_10001344_pt1 | contig 41353 bp, 38 predicted proteins | sample YL17G06_20_MG_FD_203694 | JGI IMG/M metagenome (GOLD analysis project Ga0315279, IMG submission 203694) | Sediment microbial communities from Yellowstone Lake, YNP, Wyoming, USA - YL17G06_20 | ecosystem: Environmental > Aquatic > Freshwater > Lake > Sediment | place: USA: Wyoming | collected...
GTTGCGGGCAATCCTTGCATTTTGGTTCAGCGTATTCTCTTTTCCTTATGCTTATCGCCCGCGGGTGATTCCAAATGCTGTTCCAGCTGTCCTTCAAGATGTTGCCGAGACTTTCGAAATAGCTTTGGCATGGGTAGACGTCACCATTTGGCCCAACGCACATGTTGACCGTAGCTGCTGTGCAGGATTTTATCCCCAGGCCTAAGCTTACTGGGTCGAGTTGGCAATACTGCGTTGGAGTGTACCAGAGAAACTTCATGCCAAGATTGTTGGCTTTGTCACGGACTTTGGGCAGCAGCTCCTTCAGGGTTTCTATTGGCAGTGCAAATTCGTTACTGATGCTTGTTGCTTTTCCAGAGTATATGAGGCTGTTACAGCCGAATGCTGCCACGCCAAGCTCTTTTATGAAATCTATTGTTTCTAGGAAATCAGCGGCGTTGTACTTGCTCAGGGTGGAGTTTGTCGTGACATAAATTCTGGATAAAGCTGCATTTTTGATGCCTTGAACTGTCTCTTTCCAGCTGCCTTTGGTGGCAGTCATTTTGTCGTGGATTGCCGCCTTGTGCGATTCAAGAGTCACTTGTACAAAATCCAGCCCGACTTTCTCAAGTGCTCTAACGTATTCCAAGTCTCTCAGTTTTCTGCCGTTAGTTACTAATCCTGTTACTATTCCCTTGTTCTGCGTATACTGCAATAGTTCAGGGAGGTCATCGCGGAGGGTGGGTTCGCCTCCTGTGAAGGTGAGTATGAACACGCCGATCTCATGCACCTTGTCTATCACTTGCTTCCATTGCTCAGTGCTCAGTTCTTCCGTTTCGTGAGGACCGCCAGCATAACAGTGTACGCAGTTGTTTTGACACTTGAAAGTCAGTGCCATGTCCATGCGGAGAGGCGCAGAATATTCCTGCGTGAAAGGTTCAATGCTTTTGACGTCAAGAAAGGAAATTGGGCAGACTCTTTCCGTCTGTGCCAAAGTGCTAATGGCATATATTAGTTTTTCATGTTCTCTTTTCGCTGTCTCTGCGTTCACTCTGAACATGCGCCTAATCTTCTTCACCGCGGTATCCGTAGACAATCCCTGCATGAACAAGTAGGCGTGTGCCGTCGCCGTCTCATTCAAGTAGAGAACTGTATTAGCGTTGATGACGAGGAGACCCGTGCCTTCTGGTTCAACTCGAAGCTGAAGTGCCATTCGGGCAAACTTGCCTCTTCCTCTATAGGTGAAGCGTCCCCGGGGGATTTCGGGTACTCTTAGAAACCGCCTCAGGAAACTCATCTATCCCACTCCTCCGCCTGCACATGCACAGGCGCATGATACGCAAGCGCATGCACAAGCACATGTGTGACATGCACATGCACAAGTAGCGTTATGGTGCACAGGTTGTTCTGTAGCCTTGGATGCTGGCATCGGAACGATCGAATTGGCGAATTTCTCAAGGTTGAGCACGATGTTGTTTGCCGTGCCCGTTACGGCTGCAGCCATGTTGTTGGCAAAATCTGAACCTGGAATAGTTGGTGGTTTTGCTGATTGAGCGGGCACCTCAACGTTCGGCCTGTAAGTAGGGTTAGGATTGTAGTGTTGATAGCCATACCAGAACCAAAGCCAAGTGGGGCTTGGAACAAAAACCTTGTCGTGGAATGCTGTCTGTGTACGTGCTTGAGCATTTGGATCAAGCAGCAGCCAGAGCAGTTGCTCATCATAGACCTTCGAAGAAAGTTCAGGCGTTCCAGCTTGTTCAACCTGTTGCCATGCTTTCGCGGCAACGCTCTTGTAATAATCAATTGTGTCCTGTCTGCAGTATCCGCGCATCCTTTCTTCAACGTTTTCCCTGACGTTCATAACGGTCTTAGCCAGTTTTGTCTCATCAAGTGTTCCATCCTGTTTCACAGCGTCTAGAAAGTCAATCTCATAGTACCTGAGGGGATCCTCCTGTGAGCCGGTCCTACCCTTATAGTCGGGCATAGTTTTCAGCCTGATGGAAGGCTTCGTGCCTTCAACCCATATGGCCCTCTTCTTGAGGAGGCTGTAGAGGATCTCGGTGACGATTTGTGGCGGCTTCATGTCGAGCATATAGGAAGCTTCAACAGCTGTCAAACCGTGCCTTATTCCCAGAGTTTCCATGCTCATTTTAGGCGAAAGATACTGTCTCCTTGCAGTTCTTGCTGCCCCGATGACTATGGTGAGCACGATAGCAAAGAAGAAGAAAATAGGTATGCCATAGGTTGCGAAATTCGAGAAGTCTATTCCGCCTGACCCTTGCCCACCAGGAGTCTGAGTGTAATAACTCTTCACGTATTCTTTCGGAAAAGAGACGCCGACGGAAAATTTCTCACCTGGCGAAAGGTTTGCAGCTTCCCAATAAACAGTCAGACGACCCTCTTCCATGAACGTGTTAGACCAGTCACGTGACGTTACAGTCATGTTCTCCTCAACCCCGGCAGGAAGCAGGATTGAGACGCTGACGTCTTCCACGGGCGCCGAGTACCAGCTGGAATTAAACTGCATTCCGACGTTGCCAGGGTTCTTCGTGTCCAAGTATATCATATGGTCAACATGAGTTGGGAGCGTAAACCAAACAGTGTGGCCGGCTGTCAAAGCAGCGTTGAGATTAACTTGTACTTTGTAGTCGCTTCCTTGTCTTGCATCAGTCGCCGAAAGCGTGTTGTTGTACTGATCTAACGCTTGTCCTATAGCGTAGTAACCGTTAGGCTGGCCAACGGTTATGAAGTTTATGTTATCTCCTGAATCAAGCGTCAACGTGATGTTATAGAACAGGTCAATTGACCCGTCTTTGTTTATCCAGATTTTCGTCCATTCTCTGTCCAGGTGATAAGTGCCGTTCCACGCTCCCTTTGCTGAGCCCATCGAAGTCATCAGTAGAAGCCCAGCGGCGAGACTGATTAGCAAAAGTTGCTTTCTCACCATTTCGGTTCCTCGGTAACCTCAAAAGTATGTCCACAATACGGGCACGTTGCGTATGGTACTCCGGACACGATTTTTATTTGTTTTGCATCAACAGAAGCCCCGCAGTTCGGGCATTTAAGCGCAACCGCCTTCATGTCACCCGAGACTTCAAGCTTCTGAGTTATCTGTGTCGAAGGCTTAGTCGAGATGAAGTAGACCGCTGCGAAGGCAACAACGAAAAACATGGCGGAAACGATCAGACCCGTCGGCCAATAGTTCGTTGCTAGAGCAAATATGATACCGAAAAAGAAGAGAATAGCAGCCGCAATTGAGACAAGGACTGTTTTCGGAGACACGAATACGGTTGATACCTATTCCACTAATTTAGTCTTACTCTAGCAAATTGCACTCTCATGTAGCCTCTATTCAAGGGAAACGCCGTCAAAGCTATGATTAAATAGCGGGTGTTTAAATGAGGTCTTGAAGAAGGTCTTTGCGCTGGAGATGATGGTTTACCGAAATTTCGAAGAAATCCTCTTTCAACGATGCAAGTGAGGATGATGTTTAAAACCTTACAGAACTGCTGCGAACCAGAAAGAGTCTCGTTGAAAACGCAAAGCTGTGGCTCGTGATATCTTGGATTTTGAATATCCCAAAAAAATCCATTTTAAGTGTGAAAAATGTGCGCTATGCTGTGGCGATACTGAAGAGAAGACTAGAAGAATTCTGCTTATGAAGCCTGAGGCGGACCGAATATCAAGGGAAACCTCGAAGGACGTCGCTGAGTTTGCAGATAGGATAGAAGGATGGAAGCCTTATGTTTACGAAATGAAGAAGGCTAGTAATGGAAAATGCATGTTTCTTGAATGCGATGCGTGCAACATCTATGGGTTTAGACCGCTTATATGCAGATTCTATCCTTTCGAGCTTAAGGCATCTGGAAGCGGCACGTACGTCTTTGCACACACTCACGAGTGCCCATGCATCGGTCAAGGACCAGAATTGAAAAGGGACTACTTCGAGAGGCTTTTTGCGGAATCGGAACAGATGATGAAAAAAGCACGTGTACAAGTTCATTGATAGTATTTCAGTTTGGGCCAACGAATGATGCTAGTTCTTATAACGATCGCGAACTAGATTTTTGCATCCGCGATCATGTTTTCTAGAACGCCGATGCCTTCGATTTCTATCCTTACAGTGTCGCCGGCTTGCAGATACTTTGGATGAGGTTTCATGGTAAAGCCGACACCTGCTGGTGTGCCCGTTGCTATGATATCGCAGGGTTCCAGAGTCATTACACGGCTCAGTTGATGCACTATTTCATAGACGTTGAACACCATGTTTCTTGTCGTGGAATTCTGTCGAAGTTCATCATTGACCCACGTGCGGATTGATAGGTCAGATACGTCTTGAAGTTGGTTTACGATGGTTATGCATGGGCCAGTTGGGGCGAATGTGTCAAAGCCTTTTCCTCTGGTCCACTGTTTGTCCTTGAACTGGATGTCTCGGGCTGAAATATCATTCAGGATAGTATATCCGAAAATGTATGACTTGGCCTCTGAAACCTGAACGTTTTTGGCTCTTCTTCCCACAACGATGGCCAGCTCAGCTTCATAGTCAAGTTTCTTGACGAAGCTTGGCTTCACGATTTTCTCGTTTGGACCGATTATTGTCGTGTGTGGCTTCATGAAGATTATCGGCTCATCAGGTATTGTACCGCCTGTTTCTGACACGTGATCTCGATAATTCAAACCCAGACAGATTATTTTGGGAGGAAATGTTATCGGCGCCAAGAACGTTGTTTGATTGGCTGGCAAAGAAGCCTTCGCCACAGCCTTTTCAGAAGCATCTTCAAGCAAATGCTCCGCCCTCTTCGCGAAATCACCTCCCGAAGCTATGAATGCCTTGAACCTTGATGGAAATTTCATACCATAGGCCTTGCCCAAACTATGCAAGCACACTACTCTGTCGGCCGCCAGAAATCCATAGCATTCTCTATTTTTGCACGTGTGCTTTTCGCATAGATAACGAACCAGTTTCAAAGATGAATCCTCATTTGAATCATTGGTGACTGTCTGTATCTTGATTTGCAGCCCGCTACCTTTTGAAGGTTGCCTACTTCCCTTGCTGAATTCAGCACAGCTATATATTCCGCTTCACTCGGCGTGAGAAGGAAAATGCTGGCAAACTGGATACGCTTGAGCAGTCTTTTCCCTACACTTATTTAAAGCCTTAAAAATAAACAGACCCAAAATTCAAACACAACTGATACGAACGAAAGACAAGGAGCCTTTGCATGTCTGCAGCCACACCATTTGCTTATGATTCTGGTCTTAGCTTTTCGTCAACCGCCATGCACGCTATTTCCATTTCAGATTACGCAGATCTTCGAATCTACTCAGACACAAGACCGCATAACTGGAAAATAGCTGATTTACAGAAAGGTCTGATCCTCGTCTATAAGGGAAGAGAAGTGGTTGGCGAAGGCGCAGGCTTCGGAGTTCCGGTTCTTGTCTGTTCTGACGAAACATACTTCTCAGGAACTTCAAGAGTCTATTTCTCGAAACATGGGAATTGCATGATCGTCCGCAAAGATTTTGAGATGAATAGAATCGCGAGAAACAAGTTCAGAAATGTAACCTTGGAAAATCGAAAAACTCGGAGGTTTTTCACGTATCTGGCTCACTTGTATCAAAGGCACACGGAATTCCGTTTTCTGACGTTGAAGAGCCTGACCAGGAAGATGTACATTGACACAGCCTTCTTGAAGATTCCATCTATAGGAAAGGCCCAAGTTACCTATCTAATAGAACATGACCATATTCTAGTCAAAGCGGATTTCAGACGTTTGAAGAAAACCAAAACCGAAAGAATTTTCATTCTGAACGAGCAGGGATCCAGCTTCTTTAGGAAGTACATTGACTCTCGAAACATGGAACTGACGGACAGTGAAGTTGGGGCTTGGGACAACGTGGAGGCCGAATGGGCGAGTCTAAAGTTTCTTCAAGGAGAATTCGGTTTTCGTTTGTGGAGAACGCGTGACTCTGTTTTGCGCAGAGGACGGGAATTTCTGGAAGGATCAATGGATTGGATTGGTTTAGATTACGAAATTAACCCAAGAAGCGCGATTTTCGAGTATTCAATTGAAATCTTAGGTCTGTGACCTTGGAATGACAACAGTAACTTTGATGTATCCTTATTTTCATCGTTCGAACGATAATTCAATTTTCAGGTTTCCACCACTAGGTCTGGGCTACGTAGCTGCATGCCTGAAGAAGGCTGGCATCACAGTTGAGCTTGTGGACTGCACGTTCTTGAGGCAAGATGAAGCCCTGGAAAAAGTCAGACGTTCGCAACCGAGGATAATAGGCATGCAGGTGATGTTTTCAATGAAAGAAAAGGCTCTTGAATTAGCGAGACTTCTGAAAAAAGACTGTGAGCTTCTAGTTGCAGGTGGACCGCTTCCAACATCGGATCCTGAAGAGTTTCTCCGCTCTTTTGATGTTGTTGTCGTCGGCGAAGGCGAACAAACAATGCTTGAATTGGTCCGCGCAGTGCAGAACGTCACGAGCTTAATGAACGTGAAGGGGATCGCGTTCAGGGAGAAAGACAAAGTCAAGGTTACTCCTCCCCGAGATTTCATAAAGGATCTGGACAGCATTGCATTTCCATCGAGGGAGTTTTTCAACCATCGAGCCTACATGCGTTATTTCAAAGAAAAGTTCGGGTACACCGAGACATCAGTTATAACGTCTAGAGGCTGTCCGTTTAATTGTGATTTTTGCAGTAGACCAGTGTTTGGCAACAGTTTCAGGTCAAGGACTGCTGCAAACATAGTTGATGAAGTCGAGGCAGTGCATAAGCTCGGCTACGAGAGAGTGTGGTTTGCAGACGACTGCTTCACTCTAGATCGCAAGAGGCTGCTAAACATCTGTGATGAGCTTGTTCGCAGGCGCGCCAATGTTAGCTGGGAATGTTTGTCAAGAGTTGACACTGTAGACGGGCAAATCGCTCAGAAGATGAAGCAGGCTGGTTGTGTGCGCGTGTTCTTTGGAATAGAGTCTGGAAACGATTTAATATTGCGGATCATGAAAAAACAGGTAACCACGAAACAGGCTGAAAGGGCAGTTCACGTTTTCAAGAAGGCTGGGATTCAGGTTGGCGCATTTTTCATATTGGGATACCCGGGCGAAAGTAGCGAAACTGTTCTCGACACAGTTAGGTTTGCCTCTTCGCTTCCATTGGACTATCTTTCCTTCACGTTTCCTTATCCGATTCCGGGGACGCCGCTCTTTGACAGAGTGAAATGCAGTATGATTTCTCAGGAGTGGAAGGAGCCGCAGAATATTCATTTGATCGAACATAAACTTCTTTTCTGTTCCTCTTTTTCTGAGGCGAAACTCAAGTTTGCGATTTTCAAAGGAATGACGCAGTTTTATCTGCGGAAATATATGGGAAATAGGCTCTATGGCTTGATCGGCAGACCATATGAAATCGTTACTGATGCTGCATACAAAGCCTTAGATTAGGTCCTTGTTGCATTTTGTCATCATCTGCACTCTGACTAGTTTGCATGGTGAAGCAAGGCTGGGATGGCTTGACATATTTTGTAGGCTGAAATATCCCACTTATACTGAAGTCTACTCTAGTTTGTGTTGAAGAAAGACGCTGATGACAACACGGCGTAGCTGTGGGAATAGCAATGGCTAAATCACTGAAGTTCATCTTCCGGTTTCCCCCAATTCACGGGGTTTTCGACTCAGGTTACGGAATTGTCTACATTTTCGGTGAAATGTACGAAGGTGAGATTGAAAACATAATAGTGCATGAGACTGTGCATTACGTTCTGCTGAGAGTGGCTGGAAAAAAAGCAAGCCTGAAGCTGGACAGAATCTATACACAATTGGACGACTAAGCCCTTGAGCCGCCCAGATTAGTGGCAAATCTCCTCTTGTTTAAGAACGGTTGTCTGGGGCTTCTTTACGAATTGAAACATATCAGGAAATTGAGGAGTTGATTGGCGGGCAACAGTGGGCATTATTCTGCTTCTTCATCCCAATCTTCTTCGTCATTCGAGTCTGTTTCGTCATTCGAATCCTCTGATTCTTCTATCATGATCTTTTCACCACCTTCTCATTTCTGTGAAGCTCGATTGGAATCGATTGGCATTAAGCTTTCTGAAGACTGGATACTCATTCAAAATAAGGATTTATGCGTGTGGTTTTCTTTTCTTGAGCGCATTCTTTTCCAGCGCGCGCTGGGGCGTCTGGTGTTTGTGGTGGGGTCGCTGGGATTTGAACCCAGGTTGCCAACGCCCCAGGCTGGTATCCTGACCAAGCTAGACTACGACCCCTATATGCGGGTTCAAGTCCCTCTATATTCAGTACCCTATTAAAGCTTAGGAATGTGGACTAATCGCGCGCTACTGATGGTTCCTTGAGGACCATATCCTGCAGCTTGGCCTATTTAGCCAAGTTCTCAGTACCTAGAAATAATACTCCATTCTTTTTCACAATCAAGGCATTTGAAGGGCTGAGAACTTTTTGATAGAGAGATGATTGTGACACCCTTTGTGCGCTCTCCTATGTCCTCTTTGCTTTAGAGCCCAAGGGAACTTGCAACGTTCTTTATGATTGCTGCGGACTTTTGAAAATCCGCGATTTCCTTCTGCTCTAACGGAAGTTTTATGACCTCTTTTATGCCATCGCGGTTGAGGACTACGGGAACGCTCAAACATATGTCACTTACGCCGTGGTAGTCTTCGAGGAAGCATGACACTGTCAAAATGGCGTTTTCATTTCGAAGTATGCTCTCCACGATCTTCGTCATTCCTAATGCAACTGCGTAGAATGTCCTGCCTTTGAGCTTCATAATTTCGTATCCTGCGTTTCTCACTTTCAAAAACAGTTCGTTGAAATCATCCGAGTTGTAGGGAACGTTGCATAGAGGGCAGTATTCTTTGAGTCTGATTCCAGCAACGTTTGCTAGGCTCCACACGGGCACTTCACTGTCGCCGTGTTCGCCTATGATGTACGCGTGTACGTTCCTAGGATCTACTTGAAGATATTCACCCAGCAAGTAGCGGAGTCGAGCCGTGTCCAAGACGGTTCCAGAGCCGATTACACGGTTCTTTGGGAAGCCTGAAAGTTTGAAAGTGGCATAAGTCATAACATCCAACGGGTTGGTCACGACGAGCAAGATACAATCTTTGTTGTACCTCGCAACGTTAGGAATTATCTGCTTCAAAACCTGATAGTTGCCTTCAGCCAGTTCCAAACGGGACTGCTCGATCTTCTGTCCCTTGTCCACGGCAATGACGACTATGTCAGCATCTTTGCAGTCGGGGTAATCGCCTGCCCAGATTTTTGTCGGATAAGCAAAGGGCAATCCGTGATTCAGGTCCATGGCTTCTCCCTGTGCTCTATCCTTGTTGATGTCTATGATCACGATTTGGGAGACTAACCCTCGAATCAAAAGAGAAAAGGCAAAGCTTGTTCCAACGAAGCCTGCGCCGACGATGACGATTTTTGGGCTACCAGCATTCTGGCTAACCACGTTTCCTCACCGAGCTCTTGCACACGCAAACTGTAGCGCGAGCTATCTTCATTTCTTGACCCCAAAACGGAATATTAGATGGAATTCTGTTTATATGGTATGCGTTGTTTTGAGGATTATGGCCAATGCAACTGCATTGTTGTGCTCCTCGTCTTTTGCTGCGCGCGCGGCAACATTCGATATCTACGCACGATCTGACAGACACCAGAGGCCGACATCATGACAAAGCAATTGATGGTTGTCTATTCCTTGGAGGAGTTACTCCTTTTCTTGATGGAACGATTCCTCCTTTCTAAGGTCTCACGTTTTTCCTGCTAGAAGATCCGCGTGTGAACAACTTCCTCACTCAGATTCAGCAAGAGCCAATTAGTTTCTAAACATCGACCATTATCTGGTCACCTTCGATTTTCACCAGATAGGTCGGCTCAGGCTTCTTAGCCGGGCCTTTGACAACACCTCCAGTTTTCAGGCTGAACTCCGAGCCATGACACGCGCATTTGACCTTCTCGCCAATCAAATCGCCGTCCGAGAGCATGCAGCCCATATGCGTGCATGTGTTCCCCATCGCATAGTATGCCCCGTCTAAGTTCGCCAGTAGAATCTTCTGACCATTCGTTTCTACACCTAACATTCTACTCGGCTCCACGCCTTTTTTAGCAGCGATCTTCACGAAAGGCATTCCATCACCATCCTTCAGTGCACAAGTCTCCTGTTCGATGCAGAGCGCTTAAATCATTTGCCCTCTGTTCAAGCCCGACAAGAAGAAGATTTCTTTGTTGCTTTGCTTCCTCGATTCTACTCCACAATGACTCTTTTGGGGCTCAGGTGTCTTCCAACAGCACGCGGGCGGTATTGATCTCGAATTCAGCAGGATCTGGTTGCGTCCGACAAGATGATGACTCTGGTTACACGAATTTCCTTATTTGGGATGCAACCCTTTCCAATTCGCTCTGTTCAGGAGTCTCACGAGGCCTGTATGAGTCTTGTCCCTCATACTGAGGAATGATGTGAACATGAAAATGGAATATTAACTGGTGAGCAGCACGTCCATTGTTTTGAATTATCCTTACACCGTCAGCTTTCTCGCCTTTGATAATCGCGGCGGCTAATTTCTTCACAATTCTGAAAAGGTTCGCAAGCTCCTCATCTGGAACCTCAAACATGTTTTCGTAATGCTTTCTTGATATTACAAGCGTGTGACCTTCATTGACAGGCCTCGTATCCAAGAAAGCCACTACATCTTTATCTTGGTAAATCCGACTTGCCTGGCACTCGCCTCGTGCTATTTTGCAAAACACGCAATCTTCAGCCACAATCAGCACCGTTCTAATTATCGGAGCATTACCTGCATTTCAGTTTTGCTCGAGCTCAGCATGGGGTTTAGTGCATTCCATGAACAGAGACAACGTCATACAGGAAAGCAAATGGCTCGCGATTGGAAAGAACTGCGTGTTGCAAATAGAAATTCTACGTTATTTTCTTGTGGGTTGCTCTCGCCACGCCCAGAAAACGGCTACGAAAACTGGAACAAGCGATAATACTAACGTGACATAGTTGAGCGCAGGGCTTAGCCCGTTAGGGAAGACAAAATTCAGGATGAACTCCCGCGCAAGGAACTCCCAGACAGCTAGGTACGAGATGACTGTAGATACGACCAGAGCCATCAAGCTTAACTTACGTGAGCTTTGAATTTCAAGTACGTCTATGTGAGCTTTATGAGTTTCTGCTAGGACGGTAACATGATCAACCAATTCCTCTATTGCGTCGCGAATTTGAAAATCAAGTTCTGGGCTAAGTCCTTTCGCGATCTCTTCCAAGTGATCCCATCCATGCGACAAGTCAAGAATGGCTAGTCTTTCTTCCTGTAATAACTGATAGTTTCTCCAAAGCTCTTTTTCATCTCGCTCAGATGAATGTTTGTTCATAGCAGGCTTCAATCGAAGACTAATGCCTCGTAAACCCTCGAGGACACGGCTGGCCGTATTCTTGAAGGCTTCATCCGCTCCCCTGAGTTCACGTATCTGCTTCAGAATCTCGTCATAATCAGTGTGAATGACGTACGCATCGTTGGTATCCATGCTTAACCATTACTACATACGAGTCTGCCTTCAAATGCTTTACCCACAGCACGTTATTTTCAGAATTCAGAAGAAAATCAACGAGCAGGCAAATGGCATCGGTTGCCTGCAGTCACCTTCCGGCCCAGTTGCTCTTCAACAGTTACAATGTGATGTCATGCTTGCTCCACAGTTTATCACGCTGAAGACTCCGAAAATGCTTATTACGCATTGCATTCAAGTATTTCCACGTCGGTGACGCTCATTATGAAGGAGTATGACTTCATAGTAATAGGTACAGGTTCAGCCATGGAAATGGCCAACGCCATACTTCAAGATAACCCTAACATGAAAGCAGCCGTAATAGATAAGGACGAACCAGGCGGAATCTGTCTCACACGCGGTTGCATTCCCTCAAAAATACTGCTGTACTCTGCGGAACTGATTAGGACTGTTGAAAGGGCTGGAGAATTCGGAATATCGGTTGACATAAAGAAGGTAGATTTTCAGAAGGTCATGCAGAGGATGAGAAAACTGATTTACGAAGAAATAGACAACGTGCGACGAGGACTTTCTCATTCAAAAAACGTTGACTACTATAATGCGGCAGCCGAGTTTGTCGCCCCATACACGCTCAAAGTCAGCAACAACACCATAACCTCAAAAATGATCTTTCTCTGCACGGGATCAAAGCCGATAATACCCGCAATAAATGGTATTGAAAAAGTTGCCTATCACACGAGCGACACGATCCTCAAACTAGATCATCTGCCCAAAAGCATCGCGATTATCGGTGGGGGATACATAGCTGCTGAATATGGCCATTTTCTGGCAGCCATGGGATCAAAGGTCACGATAATCGGCAGAAATCCCCAGTTCATCCCAGAAGAAGAGCCGGAAATATCAGCATTAGCAAAAAGGGAGCTGCAGAAGCACATGACAATCATCACTAATCACGAAGTGCGCAAGGCAGAGAACGCTATGGACGACAAAAAGAAGATAATCGCCGTTAACAGAGAAAACGGGAAAGAGACACAGATCCTGACAGATGAAATTCTCATCGCTTCAGGAAGAGGCCCCAACACGGACATACTGCATCCTGAAAAGGGCGGAATAAAGACAGATGATAAAGGATGGATCATCGTCAACGAGTATTTAGAAACGTCACAGCCTAACATTTGGGCCCTAGGCGACGCAGATGGCAAGCACATGTTCAAACATGTGGCAAACCATGAGGCCATGGTCGCATATCTCAACGCTGTACAAAAGCAAAAAGTGAAGGCAGACTATCATGCTGTACCACATGCCGTTTTCTCCTATCCAGAAATTGCCAGCGTTGGATTAACGGAGAAAGAGGCAATAGACAAATACGGAAAAAACAACGTGCTCATCGGAATCCACAGATATGAAGACACTGCCAAAGGAGAAGCAATGGGTCTGAAAGATTTCTTCGTCAAGGTCATAGTCGAAAAAGAAACGATGAAGATCCTCGGGGCACACATCATCGGTCCTTATGCTTCTGTCCTCATACAAGAAATAGTAAACCTCATGTACACAACAGATAGAAGCGCAGAACCACTGATGAAGGCAATGCACATTCATCCAGCAATGAGTGAAGTTGTAGCAAGGGCCTTCGGCTCACTCACGTCGCCAGAGCAGTACCACCACATGATTGAGGAGCACTACGGACCTACCATGAAGCAGCGCATACTTCCTTCCTTGAACGCACAGGGCAATACTTCTTGCGTTTGCTAGGCTGTTGTTTGATCCTCAGCATGCGGCTTGATAGAGCCGGATTATCCACAGATATATATTCGAGCGGTTTAGAATGCCTTATGGGGTACCGAATCTGCCACTTCCGCTAGTCGAAAGATCAAAAGAAGAAATCGCCCGAGCAATAAGAAAGCAAGTTGAAGCCATGAAGGGCGTTATAGGTTGCCGCCAAGTAAGCGTTCGCGGCACTGGGAAAAGGTTCGACGTAAACATGCGTGTCTTGCTTGACAGCAGCCTTACAATAGAAGGGACGCACAGGATCTCGTTAGACATCGAGAAAGAAGTGAAGAATCTTGTTCCCAACGCAAGAGTCACAATTGACACTGAACCTTCTACCAACAGTCAAGAAACCGTGTGGAAGTTGGTCAAAGAGACAGCAGAAGAAACAGCTGGCTCAAGAGGGTCCCATAACATACATATCCAAAAGATAGACGGAAAACTCTGCGTCGACTTCCACCTCGAGGTAAGCGCAAACATGACAGTGAAGCAAGCACATGACGTTGCCGATCAAGTTGAAAACAAAATTAAAGCGTCCAATTCAAGCATTTCTGATGTCACCGTCCATATTGAAAGCGCCTCTGACCGAATTTCAAGGGAAATGGCGGGCATAGAGACCGAGCTAGAATCGTACATTGAACACCTTGCAAGAAGCTTCCCTGAAATCATGGACGTATGCAACATAAGGATTCGCAAGTTCCGTGGCACAGTGCACCTAGCGCTTCAATGTCGCTTCGATTCAAAGTTAAGCATAAAGAAGGCTCATGAAGTCTCCACCCAGCTTGAAAGCGCAATAAGGAAGGCATATCCCAACGTGGCCAGAATAGACATTCATGAAGAGCCTGCCTAGATTTTACGAAGCCCTGTTCCTCATCACAATTGAAGGAATTGTCGCAATGCCTAAATAGCCCTTTTGGGGTATTACCGAGGGCAACAAGTTTCGTACATGTTAAGAGGACCCGTATTGAGGCGGATTCAAGAATACGGCAAGGCAGAAAAATGGCAACGAACGCGAAGACTACTGGTCTACCGTGCCTACTGGTGTTTATCAAACCCTCGGAACTAGCGAAAACGGCTTATCCGAAACAGAAGCTAATCGGCGCCTCAAAGTCCATGGGTACAATGAGCTGCCTACACACGTTTTCAGCAAACTTCAGGTCCTCATCAGACAATTCAAGAACCCAATATTCGCAATTCTGATCGCCTGTGCAATCATAGCCGGCACCTACTCAGAACCCACTCAATCGATAATAATACTCTCAATGATTGCTCTCAGCGTCATTCTCGGCTTCTACAATGAGTATCAGGCAGAGAGAATCGTTGAGAACCTACGAAAAAACGTTTCAATCAAAGCCGTAGTCACGAGAGACGGAAAATCCTCCCAAATCGATTCAAAACTGCTAGTACCGGGAGACTTGGTCTCAGTCTACGTTGGAGACATCGTCCCTGCAGACATGAGAATAGTGAAGTCCAAGGGACTTCAAGTGGATGAAGCAACATTTACAGGGGAATCGTTTCCTGTCGAAAAAATCTCGGATCGGCTTAATCTTGAACGCCCGACGCCTCAACAGCTAACAAACTACCTATTCATGGGCACCGTGATGATTCATGGAAGCGGTCAGGGCATAGTCGTCTCAACCGGGAAAAAAACTGAGCTTGGAGCGATATCGAAGAGCTTGGTTCGAACGCACCCGGAAACCGAGTTCCAAAAAGGTATCAAAAGCTACGGAACAATGCTTGTTACGTTGACTATTGCCCTAACGATCGGAATTTTCTCGATAAACACGGCCATCGGCCACCCGTTGATTGATTCTTTGCTGTTCTCCCTCGCGATTGCAGTTGGACTTGTGCCTGAACTCATGCCAGCAATCATAACGATCAGTCTAGCCCGAGGCGCAAGCAGAATGGCGAATGCAAAAGTCATCGTGAAGCGTCTGGTTTCGATAGAAGACTTCGGAAACATGGATGTCCTCTGCACTGACAAGACAGGGACGCTCACCGAGGGAAAAATAGCCCTTCATGACAGCCAGAGCCTTGGCGGAGAGACAAATGACAAAATACTGACATGTTCTCTACTTTGCAACTCTGCCGCAGTAGGGGAGAAGACAGTCGGTAATCCCATGGATACGGCAATATGGGAATACGCGATTAAGAACGACGCACAGGAGGATGTCAAGTCCTACGACAAGATTGACGAAATTCCTTTCGATTATCAACGACGAATCATGTCCGTAGTAGTGAGAAAGAATGAAGAGTACATTCTGATCAGCAAGGGTGCCCCTGAATCAATATTCGCGAAATGTGGCCGAGCTGATATCAGCGGCAGAACCGAACCGTTAAGCGCCGTTCGGAAGGCGATTAATGCCAAGTTTTTCAGCCTGTCGGAGCTTGGATATCGAATCCTAGCGGTCGCCTGTCGGTCTGTAGAAGTCAAGAACTCTTACTCTGTCGAAGATGAAGCGGATCTAACATTATTGGGCTTCCTCATCTTCACTGATCCTCCGAAGAATGACGCTCACCAAGCCATTAACAGATTGAAGGAAATGGGTGTTGACGTAAAAATACTGACTGGCGACAACGAGCTCGTGGCAAAAACGGTCTGCGAAGAACTCAAAGTTCCAGTTAAGAGAATAGTCTGCGGCGCGGACTTGATGCAGATGAGTTTCACTGAAATCAAAACAGTCGTGGAAGAAGCAACCATTTTCGCACGGATCACACCTGAGCAGAAACTCGACATAATGAAGGCCTTGAAAGCAAACGGGCATGTTGTAGGCTTCATAGGAGACGGCGTGAACGACGCCCCTGCTTTGTACGAAGCAGACGTAGGGCTATCAGTCGACACTGCCGTCGACGTTTCGAAAGAAGCAGCAGACATTGTTCTCCTTGAGAAAGACCTGCTCGTGCTAGCTGATGGAATAAATGAGGGGCGCAAGATCTTCGGCAATACGATAAAGTACATTCTGATGGGAACAAGCTCCAACTTTGGGAACATGTTCAGCGCAGCCGCCGCGTCCGTCTTTCTCCCGTTTCTGCCAATGTTGCCTATGCAGATACTTTTCATGAACCTGCTTTATGATATTTCCAACATGGCGCTCCCAACTGACAACGTTGATGAAGAGTATGTTAAGAAACCAAAACGGTTTGACATAGGCTTCATAAGAAAATATACGCTCTTCTTTGGCCCCTTCAGCTCACTCTATGACTTCCTTACCTACGGCATAATGCTGTTCATATTCGGCGCTTCAACACCGGCTCTCGCTCCGGTCTTTCGTAGCGGGTGGTTTGTAGAGTCATTTTGGACAGAAGTTTTAGTCATATTTGTCATCAGAACGAGGCGAATCCCGTTCTTCACGAGCCGGCCGGGAAAATGGCTGACGCTGCTTACGCTTTCCTGCGTAGCCTTCGGAACAATACTTCCATTCACGATACTGGGAGGCTTCCTCGGATTCGCACCCCTTCCACCTGAATACTGGGTGCTCCTGTTCCTTATGGTTGCCACGTACCTTTTCCTAGTTGATGCGGGAAAAGTCTTCTTCTACAAGATATGCAAGTTCTGAGGAGGTGAATGAGTCTGCCAGATCCTATACTGTTCGCTTGGTGGGCCAGCAGCATCAGCGCTGGCAGCCTATTCCTCGCGATTGTAGGCATCTATCTTTATGCCACAACCCGATCAAGAAGGAGAAAAAGCAACCAGACGACAAAGAACGTGGGCGGCCTGTTCAAGGACTTCATTTTCGTCTGGGTCTTGCTTGGAATTCTGGTCTTCTACATAATCACAATCAACATCGGCTCCTCCCTCATCTTCGCAGCAGGAAATATCCTCGTTGAAGCCCTCCTAATTGCTTACTTGCTGAAGAACAGAAAAGAAGAATCCGAAGAACGATAATCACCTAATGGGAATGACTGTGCATCATACTTCCGATGCGCGAAAATGATGAGCGCGCGCTGTACCAGAGTATATGTTTTTATCTAAGATTCAAAACTGTAGGATTTTATAGGGAGAGACTTTGAGCGAAGAAAAGAAAGAGCACGCAAAAGATGAAAAGCAATTGGAAGAACTGAACGATGCCTTAGAGGAAGAGAAGAAGCGTTCGGAAGATTACCTTACACGATTGAAGTATATGCAGGCGGATTTTGAGAATTATAGGAAGAGACTTGAACGACAGATGGACGAGGTGAAGAAATACAGCAATGAACGCCTTGTTGCTGAACTGTTGGATATTGTTGATGAATTGGAGATGGCCATCAAGTCCGCCTGCTCTTCAGATTCAAAAGAGACCCTGATTCAAGGCGTTGAAATGACGCTTCACAACCTGAAGAAAATACTCGAGAAAGAGGGGGTTTCTCCAATAGAGTGTTTGGAAAAGCCTTTCGACTCTTCGAGACATGAGGCCGCATCCAGAATTGAAAGAGACGACGTTAAAGGATCGACTGTAGTTGAAGAGATAAGGAAGGGGTATTGTATGAAGGAAAAGGTAATTAGACCAAGTGTCGTTAAAGTTGCTGTCAAACCATTATCAAAATCACAAAAGGAGTTGAACCCAAATGAGTAACGTGAAACCTGGAGAAAAAGTGTTAGGCATAGACCTAGGGACAACAAATTCTGCAGCTGCCATTTTCGAAGGAGGACGGGCAACCGTAATCCCAAGCGCCGAAGGCCCCACAATGGCAGGCAAGATGTTCCCCTCAGTCGTGGCCTTCACCAAAGAGGGCCAACTATTGGTCGGCGAGTCAGCAAAGAGGCAAGCAACGGCTAATCCTGAAGGAACCATATACGAAATAAAAAGAAAAATGGGCACCGACTACAAGATCACCATAGCTGGAAAGGAGTACACCCCGCAACAGATCTCAGCGTTTATACTGCAGAAAATAAAGAAGGACGCTGAAACCTACTTAGGCGTCCCCGTCAAGAGGGCCGTAATAACCGTTCCAGCCCACTTCAATGACAACCAGCGTCAAGCAACGAAGGACGCGGGGGAAATTGCCGGCTTCGAAGTTATGAGAATAATAAACGAGCCGACAGCAGCATGCCTTGCATATGGAGTTGACAAACTCGAAAAGGAGATGAAAATACTCGTCTTCAGCTTCGGCGGCGGCACCCACGACGTGACTATAATGGACTTCGGCAAAGGTGTCTTTCAAGTGCTCTCCACAAGCGGAGACACACAGATCGGCGGCACAGACATCGACAAGGCAGTGATGGACTATGTCACAGACGAGTTCAAAAGACAAACAGGCATCAACCTTCTCAACGACAAGACGGCAACAGGCAGATTGAAGGAGGCAGCCGAAAAAGCCAAGATAGAATTGTCGACGTTGATGACCACGGATATCGACTTGCCTTTCATATATTCTGATGCCTCTGGACCTAAACACATGCACCTCACGTTGACTAGAACCAAACTTGAGGGACTAGCCCAACCAATAGTCCAAAAAACTGAGAAAACCATGATAAAAGCTCTTGAAGATGCAAAGCTGACGCCTAAGGACATAGACAAGATAATTCTTATCGGCGGAATGACGAGAATGCCATTCGTACAGAGATTTGTAGAACAGATAATGGGAAAGCCGGCTGAGAGGGGCATAGACCCAATGGAGTGCGTAGCTGTTGGCGCCGCTATACAGGCAGCAGTGATTACAGGAGAGGTGAAAGATCTCCTGTTGCTCGACGTTACGCCACTATCACTGGGCGTCGAGACTCTCGGCCACGTATCCACGAGAGTCATCGAAAAGAACACGACAATCCCAACGAGAAGAAGCCAAATCTTCACGACCGCGGCAGACTTCCAAACAGCCGTCACGATCCACGTGCTTCAAGGAGAGAGAGCCATGTCAACTGATAACGTTTCACTCGGCATGTTCAACCTCGAAAACATTCCACCTGCGCCGAGAGGTGTGCCGCAAATAGAAGTAACGTTCGACATGGACGCAAACGGAATATTGAACGTGGCAGCCAAAGATCTTGGCACGGGCAAAGTGGCAAAGATCACCATAACGGCCTCGACGAAACTCTCCAAAGAAGAAAAAGAAAGGCTGACGAAAGAAGCGGAACAGTTCGCCGAGCAGGACAAGAAGAAGAGAGAAGAGGCAGATCTCAGAAACAACGCCGACAACTTGATCTACACTGCAGAGAAGACCAAGAAGGACTTGGGCGACAAGCTTACCGAAGACCAAAAGAGCAAAATTGATGCGGCAGTCTCCGCGTTGAAGGACGCTCTTGCCGGCACTGACTTGGATAAAATGAGGACTATGTCTGAGGAACTCACGAAGGTGCTTCAGGAAGCTGGACAATCGGTTTATCAGCAGGCTTCCGCGGAATATGCAAAACAGAAAGGGCAAGCTGGTCCTGGGCCTGCCGGTCCCAGCGGCGACAAGGTGGTTGATTCAGAGGACTATAAGGTCAAATAGGCCTGAGTGGCAGTCTTGAGTCTAATGACTGCGTCAAGCCTTTGATGGTAAACAAGATGGCTGCCAAAAGGGACTACTACGAAGTTCTAGGAGTTTCAAAGACTGCGGCTAAGGATGAGATCAAAGATGCATATAGAAAGCTGGCCATGCAGTACCATCCTGACAGGAACAAGTCACCTGATGCTGAGGAGAAATTCAAGGAAATATCTGAAGCGTACGCTGTTTTGTCAGATGATGAGAAGCGAAGTCAATATGACACGCTTGGTCATGCTGGGTTCGATCAGCGCTATACTAGGGAAGACATTTTCAGGGGAGCCGACTTCGAATCTATATTCAGAGACTTAGGGTTTGGATTCAACTTCGGCGACGTCTTCAGCTTCCTTTTCGGTCGCGGCGACATGGAAGAAAGGGTAACAAGAGGACGAGACCTTGGCTACGAACTGGAAATCACGCTTGAGGAAGCTGCAAGAGGGGTGGAAAAAGTGATAGAAGTGCCGAGAACCGAGAGATGCGATGTCTGCAACGGCACAGGAGCCAGTCCTGGTACGACTCCGAAAGTCTGCAGCAGATGCGGAGGAAACGGACAGGTGCAGAAGGTTCGAAGAAACGGTTTCTCAATGTTCGTGCAGGTCGTAGCATGCCCAGACTGCATGGGCAGGGGCCTTATCATAGAATCTCCATGTAGGGTGTGCGGAGGCACGGGTTTGCAGAGAAGAAAGAGAACAATCACCATCAAGGTGCCCCCAGGCATAGACGATGGATTCCAACTGAGACTTCGAGGCGAGGGAGACATGCCTCCAGAAGGAGGAAATTCAGGAGACCTGTACGCGCTCATCCACGTGAGACCGCATCCGTACTTCAGAAGAGAAGGAGACGATCTTCTGTACGATTTGACAATAGGATTTCCTCAAGCCACACTGGGCGCAGAAGTGCCAGTGCCTACCCTCGAAGGAAACGTTAACCTGAAGGTCCATTCTGGAACACAGCCTGGAGAAATGGTTAAGCTGAAAGGCAAGGGCATGCCAAGACTAAGGGGATTCGGCAAAGGCAATCTACTAGTGCGCATAAACATATCTGTCCCCGAGAAGCTGACCCAACGACAAAAAAGTCTCCTTGAAGAACTGTCCAGAGAATTTGATCAAAACGCCCAGTCAAAAGAACGCAGGAGATTCTGAAACTTCACGCCTACTAGCTGACGATAATGATCGTCAAAGAAATTCGTTCAAAGACCATTCTGTCTAAATCAAAGGTTTTCGACTACACCATTAACCCTTACATTGGTTGTCAGCACAGTTGTACTTATTGCTATGCGCGATTCATGAAAAGGTACACTGGTCATAAGGAGGAATGGGGAGAATTTGTTGACGTTAAGATCAACGCTCCCAGCTTGCTGCAACGGGAAATAGAAAGAAAAAAGGCGGCTAGAATCTGGATAAGCGGAACATGTGATCCCTATCAACCTCTCGAAAAGAAATACGAACTAACGAGAAAATGCCTGGAAACTCTTTCAAAACACGCTTGGCCTGTTACCATTCAGACAAAATCTTCACTCGTGAACCGCGATGTGGATTTGCTGAGAAAAATCAACGGTGTCGAGGTTGGACTTACCATTACTACAGCTGACGAGAGGGTTAGAGAGATGTTTGAACCTAATGCATCATCTATCAAAGAAAGGATTGAAACATTGCTGAGCCTTCGATCTGCAGGCATCAGAACTTTCGCCATGATTGCGCCATTACTTCCGAAAGCTGAAGGTCTAGCAGAGCAGTTGAGCGGAAAGGTGGATTACGTGCTAGTTGATAAAATGAACTATCACTATGCAGACTGGGTTTACAGGAAATTCAAACTAGAATATGCGATGACAAGCAGCTTCTTTGATCTTAAGAAAAAGGAACTCGCCAATGGCTTTGAAAAGGATAACATGCCCTACCGATTGCTATTTTAGCTATCATCATCGCCGCGCAGCTCTTCGTACTTCGAGTGGCGAGCTGCCAAGACCACTCATCAAATGAGGAATGAAAATGAAAGACAAGCTTACCTAGCAACTCGCCTAAGCGGCGATTGAGTGGTCTTATTTTAAGTATCTTGCGAATCACTAATTCGGATTCGGAATTCGTATTCTTCTAATGAGCCTTGAGCAAGTCTATTCGCAGTATTGTTTCGTATGATTTCGAGGGACTATCGTGAAAAATTGCGTGCCGGACGATTTCAGAAGAGGAGTATTTGAAAGGCGCCTATATTGATACGACTAACACTTCAGGCAAATGAGCGACTAATGAAAAACTTAAATTCACTTAATATGTTTCTCGTAGCAATGTAGTCGCTCAGGTGGCAACATGTCAGGCAAAGCGGTCATATTAATGGGTTCAGAACGTGATCTTGAATTCTGTCGTGAAATAGCCAAGTATGCGAAGGCCCTGGGACTAGAATATGAATTTCGCGTTGCTTCGGCTCATAAAACTCCAGAAAGAGTCTTGGATGTCTTAAAAGAGTTTGACAAAGAAAAGGTCGTCTACGTAACTGTTGCCGGAAGATCCAATGCGCTCAGTGCCTTCGTAGATGCGAACTCGACGAAACCCGTTATCGCTTGTCCGCCATACTCTGAAAAGTTTGGAGGAGCAGACATTTACTCTTCGCTCAGGGTGCCAAGCGGAGTAGGCTCCGTGCTAACGATTGAACCAGAAGGAGCGGCTATTGCGGCTGCGAAGATTTTTGCTATTGAGGACAAAGAGTTGGCAAAAAGGGTGCGAGAGTATCAGCAATTGAAGAAAAGCGAGATTGAAAAGGCCGACAAATCTGTTAAGAAACTGAAGTAGTGCATCGGACATGGGAAGCGTCAAAGACCTTGATGTCATCAGGAAACCGACAAAGGAAAAAATGGGTATCGGCCGGTTCAAGTTTTCGGATCGCTACTCGGTTTTTGACTGGGGCGAAATGCCAGACCTGATTGAAGGAAAAGGCGAAGCTCTCTGCACGATGGGAGCCTACTGTTTCGAGAGGCTTGAAGAAAAGGGAATCGGGACACATTACCGTGGCCTGGTTCAGCAAAATGGGAAAGTTGTGCACTTCGATGAGTTGGAGCGGCCTTCAAGTGTTATGGAGATAAACTTGGTCAATGTATACAGACCGAAAGCAATCACCCATGAAGGAAAACTCTCGTACGATTATGACGTTTATACTCCGAAGTTGAAAAACTGTCTGATCCCGCTGGAGATAATCTATAGAAATGGTCTCCCCGAAGGCTCATCTGTTTTCAAGAGGCTTGAGCAAGGCTCTGTCACTCTCAAGCAGCTGGGCCTTGACCACTATCCGAAGAGCGGTGAGAAGCTCAGAAAGCCGATTTTTGACATAAGCACGAAGCTTGAGGACAAAGACCGATACGTTACATGGGAAGAAGCAAAACGATTAGCCTGCATTACTCACGAAGAGCTGATTCGAGTCAAAGATTTGCTCCTGACGGTTGACGAAACAATAACGCAGATTGCATCAAAAGCACGTTTAGAAAACGAAGATGGAAAGATAGAACTAGCTTTTAACAATCAAAGAGAACTCATGATTGTGGACGTCGTGGGCACGCTCGACGAGTGCAGATTCACATATGATGGACTGCACGTGAGCAAGGAGATCGCCAGGCAGTTTCTTCGAAAAACAAGTTGGTTCAAGGATGTCGAAGAGGCAAAGAAAGAAGCCGAAACAAAGGGAATCCCAGACTGGAAAAAGCTATGCAAGGTCAACCCTCCGAAGCTTGATCAAAGACTGAAAGCAATAATCAGCGACATGTACATGGCAGCCTCAAATGAGCTGACCCACAGGAACATCTTTGACGCCCCAAGCCTTTCAGACGTGATCAAAAAGTACAAAGAATACTCTCAATAGCGCATAATTCGCGCTGCATCATACGAAGCTCATCAGAACATGATATTAACGAACCTTGTCCAGATTGATTTTTGAACATTACTTCTTGCCAGTTTTTCCACCGCATTTATAACAATAAGCTGCATCGCTTGCATTCTTATCTCCGCAGTGCGGGCAGACAATGGTTTCCCTATTCGTTGATTCTCGGATGTTTTCTCTAGCGGTTCTGAAGGCTTCATGAATCTCTTTAGCAGCTATTGAAAAGGCCTTCTCCATTTCCACTCCCATTTTCGAAAACGTCTCTCTCAGTTCTTCCGCAGACGCAGAAACGCCTTCTATTGCCCCCTTTTCCGTCCTGGCACCACAATTGGAACAAAAATAGTCGTCTTCAGATATCTTCTTCCCACATTTGAGACAGAACGCCATAAACGTCATCTTTGCCAAACAAGCTAAAGTGCAATTTAAGCATTACCGAATTGACAGCCTCTAAAGCAAAGAGAAGTGCCGTCTCAACATCAATACGCACTGAGACTTGACGCGATCCTTTCTTTCATGCAGATCCGTTCAACCTAGATCAAGCATTTTTCAGAACTAGCTTTAAAAGAAATGAAGGGTAAGACCTGATTTTGCGCCCGAAGTTTTCTATCTGGATCCTCTTATGACTATGGTTTCGGAAAGGTAGTTGAATATTCTCTGTCTTCTCCTCGGGTACAGTGCCCATCCTAGTATGCAGTCAAGCGGGAGCAAGAATGCTTTCCCTACGCTTTCCATGGCTGCTTGACCCATATTTATGTGGTCACCGTTCATTTTCGCTACTCGAATCCGCATAAGCATCTTGCCAATCGATTGCCCGTAGATTCCATCCATTAACATCCAATACAAGAAGTGGACCACGTTAGTAAGTCCAAAATCGACGAAGGGAATCCAACGGGGCACGTTTGGCACCCACACGTATCCCGGCCAGCCTATCCAAACGAAAAGCTGTACCGATCCAATAATGGCTCCGATGATAAGGACATCTATCAACCATGCAATGAACCTTTCACCCCAATAGGCCAGTCTAAGCTCCGTCACACTTCCCACGGGAGTTCCGCATTTAGGACAGAAAGTCGCTCCTTCAGGCAACTCGTTTCCACATTTCTTGCAATAGGCCATTATTCAATCTTCCCATTTGCAGAGTTGTTTGACCAAGTATTTATTTCTCTTCCGCAAATCTTTACAACGGCACACATAGATAATGCGCTTTCAGCAATCAGACTCCAACTTGAACAAGCAGAAGAATATGAAATGAGGTTTTTGACGTCGCTCACGTGACGAGTTCATGAAGCTTGTTGACTTTCAACGCCCTTCTGATTTCCATAGCTATGCGGTCGCCCGTGCTTAATCGTCTCTGGTATTTGGCGTTAGCATATTGCGAACCCAAGCCCATATGAACATTCGTGCCCCCACCATGCCTCAGGGCTACATCCTGCGTTACCGGAATGTGCATGTAAGGATCCCGTTTGTCAGGCACGTCATACAATCCGTAGTCAACTGAGGTTTTGGCCTCCGCGCCTCCAGTAAAGTCCAACTTGGCCGCTGGTTTGAGTTCATATTTGGAAACGCGGTCCCATGTGATCAACGTCTGCAAGCACCATGCGCCGATTATTCCTGGACTCGCATGTTCTCGGCATGCCAGCAGGAATCTGTCCGCATAGCGGTGCAGGTCCTTCAGCAGAGATTCTCTGAGGCTTAGGATGGCATGGGCAGTAACCTCGAACGACGGTACCTTCTTTATCTTGTTTTGAACGTCTGTTGGAAGCCTCTTCAGGCCGTCAAGAATTGTTTCTCTGCGCTCATCGATTGATAGGAACTGATTCGCGAGGCAGATCCTGGCTTCTTCTAGGTTCACGTTGTAAAGTTTCGCAAACCAGTCGTCAGTGTCTCCCCACTCGCATTTGGAGTCTAACGGCGAGAAGAAGAAGTTGAAGTTTGCATGTGGTCCAAGCACGATCTGCTCCACGCGACCCTTTTCCAGGGCTTCTTTGCTCAGGTTTCCGGCTTTCACTTCCCTCGCAACTTTCTCTTCTAGGTCAGCTGAATCGGCGGCGAAGATAAATTCTCTTTCAAATGCTCTGTGAGCATGCTCGGCCTTCAAAATCATAGGTTCGTCTATCAGCTCCTTGAAGGTTATTCCGCCTTTGTGAACATCGTAATGATAGGCTTTCGGCGTTGGAATCCCAGCTTTTTCAGCGAACCAGTAGTAGTCCTTTTCAAGTTCCCCTCTGTTCTCTATTTTCAGAAGAGTTCTGGAGCCCAGTATTGGCACGTCGTAGTTGTTTTCGATTTCACTGCAGTATTCGTCTCCGCCGACATAGACTGCAAATGCCCTGTTCGTGATTTGCATGCATTCTAGGTCAACAAGCTCGTCGACATACTTCAGAATATCAGAGTACTTGTCCAAGATGAGTATTATGCTTCTCCATTCGCCCTTTTTCTTTATGTCCTTAGGGTCATTCACGATGCGCAAGTCTCGCCTCACTAGGCCGGGCAAATTCTCGACGATTTCATTTGGTTTGCCGACCATCGGGTTTTGAAGGTAGATTCTAGCTCTGCCAGGAGTCGTGTAGATTATGCTTCGCACACCATAGTTGCGTTGACCCTGCCAAGCGTCCAGAGCTGAATGAGAACCCAAGTTCAATCCAATTGGCTCTTTGTATCTTTTGACTATCTGTTGCATTTCTTCCCTTTTGATGACCATGTAGTCCACCTGAATAGCTAAGCAATAGAAACAGCGGATTTTTAAGCTTTCTTCGTTGAATCGAGGAAGTTGATCGTAGAGTTTTCTTCCATAGTTCTCTTCTATTTTCTTTTTACATATGGTGTTATAAGAAAAGCTAGGTGTTCCAAAGTTGGGAGAAGGGAGTTGGACGACGCCTTCGGCTGGCTTTTCATTGACAACAAGCCACTACTCTATGAGATGAAGCGTGTGGCAAGGCAGTCTCAAGTGGAAGCTTGGCTTGACCTTGTCCAAGTTCTCAAGGAGTTAGGCATCGAAAGACCAGCCGAAGGCAAGATGTCATCAAAACAAACAGGCTATGTCATTTAGAGTGCACAGACGTCTAACACCTTACAGAAATTCTCACGTGTCTTTTCCTTCTTGTAGCGTTTCAGTGCCTCTGCAATAGCCTTCCTGTCTGTTGCGCCCAGTTTTTCAGCGATTTTCTCTGCGGTTTCGCTGCCTATGAAGAGGAATTGGCAAATGGAAGTAACATTAGACGGTCTTCGGCCCAAGCTTGCAGATTCGAAATCCACGATGAAGGATTTGTCTTCTTTATCTACTATTATGTGCTTGGGTGCATGGCTCAGTTCCCCATGATCCAGATTGACCTTATCAAGTCGCCAACATTGCTCTAGTATCTCCCGCAAAACATTGCCTATTCGCGCCTTGCTACGTTTCCCGTTCAGCCATCTTGGAAGAAGCTCACCATCGATAAACTGCATACACAGAAAGTTCCTGCCTACTCCCAATAGCCTTGGCCCTACTTGAACCGAATTTGCCTTTTTCAACAGCTTTGCCTCGTCTTGCATCCTTGTACGGTCAGCATCAACCCTTCGAATTTTCAAGGCAATCACATGGCGATTCTTATGAGCCAACACAACTATTCCGACACAACCTTTGCCTAGCACTCGCAAATTGAAAACCTGTTTTCCGCCGACGAATTCCAAGGCACTAATGCCCATTCTTTCAAGTTCTTTCATGCGTCTCTTGAGTTCAGCCTTCCTGACCCTTGGATAACATACCACAGATGCATACGGCTCTGCGACCAGTTCTGCAACAGCAGGCATGGTACTAGTATCCATGACTGCAGACTTAAGGCTAAAGGCAATCCAGTGCCAAAGGACCAACCCGTTAAAGCGTTTAACGACCGTATCGTCAGACCCTCGTTCAATCCCCTCCGACCTTGACATGGACTAGAACGAAAAGGCAAATTTCATACTACTGACTAAACACTGTATGTAAGAAGAAGGGATTGTTTGCGGGGCTAACACAATAATGCCAAGGTTCAGACAGATAGGCGAAATAATGAAGCTCATGAAAAACAAAGAGCGTATCCGCAACATCGGCATCGTTGCGCACATAGATCATGGAAAAACGACGATGACTGATTCTTTGTTGGCTGAAGCGGGACTATTGTCGTGGCAGGTGGCAGGTTTAGCCAGAGCCCTAGACTATCTTGAGGAGGAGCAGAGACGCGGGATCACAATGAAAACCGCAAATATCTCTTTGATCCACGAAACCGACGACCAGCCCAACGTTATCAACTTGATCGACACCCCCGGCCACGTTGATTTCACGGGAAAAGTAACGAGGGCACTGCGAGCCACAGATGGAGTCGTGGTGGTTGTCGACGCCGTAGAAGAAGTGATGGCCCAAACGGAAACCGTCGTGCGCCAGGCCCTATGGGAGAGAGTGAAGCCAATCCTGTTCATCAACAAGATTGATCGCCTGATCAACGAGTTGAGGCTTGAAGCTGAAGGAATTCAGAGAAAACTGGCACACATAATAACTGACTTCAATAACCTGATCGAGATTTACGGAGAATCAGAGTTCAAAAGCAAATGGAAGGTGGATCCTTCAGAAGAGACGGTTGTCTTCGGCTCAGCCCTCTACAAGTGGGGTTTCTCCTTGGATATGATCGGCCAGAAAGGAGTCAAATTCGCTGACATCGTGGAAACCTGCAAGAAAGGCCAGCATAAGACTCTATCAAAAATGCTTCCGCTCCACGACGCAATCCTAGACGCTGCAATCAGAAACTGTCCAAGCCCGATTGAGGCTCAGAAATATCGTGTGCCAAAAATCTGGAGAGGAAATCTGGACTCAGCAGTAGGCAAGGCACTGCTAAACTGCGACGACCATGGCCCTACCATAATGTGCGTGACTAATGTTCAAGCCGACCCAAACGAGGGTACAGTTGCAACTGCCAGATTGTTCTCAGGCTCAGCAAAAGAGGATGACCGTGTTTACTTGATTGGAGCCAATAAAGAATACAAGTTGAAGCATGTTTTCATGTACATGAGTGCCTTCAAAGAAGTTGTTGACCAGATTCCCGCAGGAAACGTAGCTGCCTTGACTGGGCTGGACTTGGCAAGGGCGGGCGAAACAGTCGTTGACGGTGCATACAAAGAGAGTGTTGTTCCATTCGAAAGCATGAAGTATGTTTCGGAACCTGTAATAGCAGTGGCAATCGAACCTAAGAATCCAAAAGATCTTCCAAGCCTGGCCAAAGCTCTAGATCGGCTTTCTATAGAGGACCCAAATCTCGTTGTCAAGATCGACGAGAAAACTGGTGAATATATGCTAAGCGGTATGGGCGAACTTCATTTGGAAACCTCTCTGAAGTTCCTAAAAGACTACAGCAGTGGAGTGGAAATTGTTGCCTCTAACCCGACTGCGGACTACAGAGAGAGCGTTGTTGGAAAAGGACAAGTCGTCATGGCGAAAAGTCCGAACAAGCAAAACAGTTTGAGAGTACTTGTGGAACCGTTTGAAGAAAAAACAGGGAACTCTTGGGCTTTTGATGAGCAGAACAATGTACTGGTTGACTTGACAGAAAACTGTAAAATCCTCCCCGAATTAAGAGATAGCATCATTTCGGGCTTCCGCTGGGCATGCAAGACAGGACCATTATGCGAACAACCAATGAGAAACGTGGAAGTCAACCTGATCGACGCGAGGATTCATGAAGAGCCAACTCTGCGAGAACCCAGACAGATCATGCGGGCCATGAGTCGAGCAGTCTTGGGCTCATTCCTGACAGCAAAACCAATCCTGCTTGAACCGATCTACAAGATCGAAATATCTACTCCAATACAATGGTTCGGCAAATGCACGATCATTCTGGCCTCAAGACGCGGAAAGATCCAGACTGTGGAGAACAGGGGAAACGTAGCCATGATAACTGGCTACATTCCGGTTGCTGAAACCTTTGGATTTTCGGCAGAAATGCGCTCTTCCACTTCTGGACGCGTATTCTGGCAGAGCACCTTCGACCGCTGGGAAAGAGTTCCAGAAAGAATCGCCACCGAAGTCATAAGACAAACACGCATGAGAAAAGGGCTTCCGCCTGAAATCCCTAAACCAAGCAAGTTCGTAGACGAGATCTAGCTAGGCTTGCTTGCAGTATCAGCGAAACGCTCGCGCTGTTTCAAAACGATTTAACATGCTCTGCAAGTCTACGATATCTTTTTTCTATCCTTCGGAAATCTCTCAAATTCCTTCGCGTCAATTATTGCCTTCATATGTTGGACAATCCTCCAAACTTCATGATAAGTGTTGTAAAGAGGTACAGGGGCAATCCTTATCACATTTGGCGGTCTGAAATCGGAAACGACACCTCTGGCTCTTAGGGCCTGGCTTATCCTCATGCCTTCCTCATGTTCAATTGCTACATGCCCGCCTCTGCTTTCATCTTCTCTTGGCGTCCCTATGGAAAAGTTGTATGGTTCTTTCAAAAGAGCTTCATCTGTCAAATACATGAGATATGAAGTCAGCTTCAGCGATTTCCTTCTTATTGCTTCTATCCCGGCTTCAAGAATTATTTTGAGGGAACCTTCAAGAGGAGCCGAACTTAGAATTGCAGGAGACGATATCTGCCATCCTCCCGCAGTTCTGGAATGCTCAAAGTTAACAGACAGGTCAAACTGTTTTTCCTTCACATATCCAAACCAGCCGGCAAGAGCAGGCTCAAGATCAAAATGCCTCTTGTTCAAGTACAGAAAAGCTGTTCCACCAGGTCCTCCGTTCAAGTATTTGTAGCTGCACCAAAGAGCAAAATCCACCCCCCACTTGTCAAAGTGATGCCGCACAAGGCCTACTGAATGAGAACAGTCAAAACCTATAGGTATTCCTCTCTTGTGGGCTTCTCTAACAAGTTTCTGCATGTTAAGAAGCTGCCCACTTCTGTACAGCACTGACGGGAGAAAAACAAGTGCAACATCTGCCTCCATCATTTCAGCTATTTTGGTCTCGCTCAGAAAGCGCCCATTCTCACTTGTCACGAAAACCAAGTCTCGACGCGGGTTCAAACCTCTCAGCTTTATTGCACTTTCAAGAGCGTATATGTCAGTCGGAAAAGTCAGCTCATCAGCCAGGATCTTTCTCTTCTTTTTGTCAGGTTGATAAAAAGTATGCACAAGCGAGTGTATGTTAACAGTGGTTGCGCCTGTAGCTACGACTTCTTCAGGTTCTGCACCTACAAGTTCAGCACACATTGCCCCGAGTTCTTCGGCAAAGTAAAACCATGGGCGCCTTCCATCGAGCCATCCACCAATGCCCAGTGTCCTCCACTCATCCAGTACACGCAGAACTGAATCCTCAGAATCCTTTGACAATAGACCTAGAGAATTCCCGTCCACATAGATCATGTTGGGTGGAACATAGAATCTGCGACGAAAACCTGAAAGAGGATCTTTCAAGTCCAGTTTGAGCGCAAAATCCTCACTCTTTTCGAATGTGCCATCTGCCATAGAATCTCCGCTTCCAATGCATCAAGTGCGACGCTGGAGAAACATCGTTTCGCAACTTATAACTAAATCCCAAAATAAAAAACCAGAGCACGCTCACCTAAAGCAATTATACCTCGATATTCAGAATCAATCACTCGAAACCAAAAACAAGACTTAACAGACCTGAGAAGCGAGGTTCAATGAAAATACGATTAGACAGCGGAACTCCCTTCAATCTCGAAGCCACTTTGTGTTGTGGGCAGACCTTCAGATGGAATAAGCGGGGCGAATGGTGGTATGGCGTTGTCGACGAGAAAGCCTTCAAGATACACTGGAAGGAACAGGAATTGGAAATCGGAAACGCAGATGTCCATTTCGTGAAGAATTACCTGGGTTTACACGATGATCTGAACAGCATTTTTTCAGGCATCAGCAAGGACGAGCACATCAAGCAAGCAGTTAGCATCTTCAGGGGCTTGCGAATCCTGCGCCAAGACCCTTGGGAATGCCTGATTTCATACATTTGTGCAACCTACAAAAACATCGCAGCAATAAAGCAAATGCTACTCAACCTTTCTCGCATGTTCGGAGAAAGACTCTGCCTTGACGGATACGATTTCTACACGTTCCCGACATCTGAAAAGCTGGCGAAAGCATCAGCCAAAGAACTGAGCAGATGTGGTCTTGGTTACAGGGCAAAATACGTTCATGAAACAGCGAAAATCGCACACGAAAACTTGCTTGATTTTGCTCGCCTAAGGAAAGAAACCTATGAAAAGGCGAGAGCAGAGCTAATTGGCTTCCCCGGCATAGGCCCGAAAGCTGCAGACTGCATTTTGCTGTTCTCCCTTGAAAAACTTGAAGCCTTTCCTGTCGACGTTTGGATGAGAAGGGTTATTCTGAGACATTATGCAAGTCATTTCCCAACTGAATTCATTGACAAAAACAAAAACTCATTGACGAGATCGCAGTACGATAAACTCAGCCTATTTGGCCGGGAATACTTTGGAAAATTCGCAGGCTACGCCCAAGAGTATCTATATCATTACGAACGAACAATGCAATAGGCCCATCTATCATGCCTGCGGAAAAGCATCCAAAAGGAGCATCTTCAACATTGGCCTAAGTCTCCTCCTTGGAAGCTCTCTCTGCCCACTTTTCCAATCGTTTTTTCACTTCTTCTTCAAGCCTCTCTCTCGAAACTAGCTGCCCTCTGAACATGACCTCGTCATCTATGGCTACACTAGGGGCGCTCACGATATCATAGGCCCTGCCTTCCTGCAAGCCTTCTTCGGTGGCCAGATTGACCTCTTTGTATGAGATGTTTAGTCTCCGAGCGACCTCTGAAGCAATGGTTTTGGCCAAGGGGCACGTGGGACAAGAAGGCAAAGTGAAAACTTTCAGCTCCAAGATCTGCTTTCTCCTTTCAGGTCGTAGCTTACCACACGCCGGACTTTTTAAGTCTTTCATGAGAAGCTTAGATGCAGAAAACGTTTAAATCAACTTGAAAACAAGCATACTTGGGCAGACAAAGCATGGGCCCGTAGCTCAGCCCGGTTAGAGCGCCAGGCTCATAAAACTCGCATATTGAGAGACCTGTTGGTCGGGTGTTCAAATCGCCCCGGGCCCACTTCTTTCAGATCGCCTTCGTCCTTACGATTTCTGGTTTTGCTTCGCACGCGCCAAACACTAAGCAGAATATACAGGGCGTTTATGCAGAAAAAAAGGGAAAACACTTTGAGGATTCCGTCTGTTTGACCATTCACTTTCCAAAGTTGAGAGCAACGATGAATGTATCTATTAGATTTACGGTTCCATCATGGTTTAAATCTGCATTTGGATTCCATTTTGGATCGCCTGGGCGAGAACCAAAGGCAAGGCTTACCATGAACACGTCTATCAGGTTTACCTTGCCGTCTCCATTGACATCTCCGAGAATAGCAAAAGCCGGGCGGCACACGAGCGCCAATGAAAGAACGATGAACATTGAAACTAGAGCTTTTTTCAACATTTTTTTCCACCTCCATAGTTCAGCTATATTGTCTGTGTAAAGGGAAAATACTTTTTTAGGTTGAACAAACCGAAAGAACGGATACAGGCAATAAACAACTGTTGAAACTATGGATCGTACAGCCTTGAAAGAGTTGAAACGCACACGTTGCCCTCCACTTCGCCAACGTCCCACTTGATCATGTCTCTCTGAATCAGACGATGTTGGAAAGGAAGTTTTAAGCATAGTACACCCTACTCAAGTCTAGGTGCTTGACGTGAAGATAATCGTGTTAGGCTGCGGCAACATAGGGCGGGTTGCGGCTGAAGACATAGCTGAGAATCTGCCTCTTGCCGAAGTTGTGATGGCCGACGTAGATGAGAACCGTGCACGAGAAGCTGCTTCACAGATTCGTTTGAAAAATATCAGCTGGGCTGTAGCAGATGCAACGAATCACATGGAACTTGCATCCACATTGAAGAGCTATGATGTAGTTGTGGGAGCGTTGCCGGGCGAGTTGGGATATCAAACTTGCAAAGCGTCTATCACGGCAAAGGTGGACATGGTTGACGTCTCCTACATGCCCGAGGATGTCATGACGGTGAATGACGCTGCCTTGAAAGCTAAGGTCAGCATCGTACCAGACTGCGGAATGAGCCCTGGGCTCGGCAGCATACTAGTGGGCCATGCAGTCAGCAAGCTCGACGAAGTGAAGGAAGTTCATATGCTAAACGGAGGACTCCCTGAAAAGCCTGTCCCCCCAATGGGCTATGTGATAACGTGGTCTGTGAAAGATCTCATAGATATGTACTCCCGAAAGGTAAACATAGTGAAGGATGGCAAGGTAATTCAAGTAGAAGCTATGGGAGGGCTTGAAAAGATAGTTTTCCCCGGTGTTGGCAAGTTAGAGGCTTTCTACACAGATGGGCTCAGAACACTACTTCATACAGTAAAAGCCAAGGACATGTGGGAAAAAACGCTAAGATATCCAGGACACGTCGAACAGATAAAACTGCTGAAAAACCTAGGTTTCTTCGATGAAAAACCAATGGAAGTCGACGGAATCACCGTATGTCCGCGTGAAGTAACCGCGAAGCTACTTGAAAGGAAATTAAGAAGACCGGGAATTCGAGACATTGTCGTCATGCTTGTTGAAGCTAGCGGAACAAAGAATGGCAAACCAATCAAGTACACTTATCATGTGCTCGATCGTTATGACAAGAAGCGTCAAGTCACGGCGATGGCAAGAACAACAGCATACACCACTTCAACTGTAGCCCAACTCCTAGCAGAGAAAGCCGTAGAAGAGAAAGGCGTGGTTCCCCCGGAAAAACTTGGAATGAACAAGGAATTATTCGAGAAATTCACTGGCAAGATGAAGAAAAAGAGAATTCTAATCAAATGCTCGAAGAAATGACAGGACATGCGAGTATCCACCACCGTTTTTCATATTACAAAACGTAGCGCGAGCCAATCTAGCGTGAAGCGCTGGCGTTTCAAACATGTCCAAAGCTCGAACAGGACAACATGCAATGATAAGCAACTTTGCAATCAATCTTCTCAACCGCCACTTATGCAATAGAACATTCTTCCATAAGCTATAAGTGGCGAAAACAACTAGAAGACTATGCGAGGAGATGGTAGGTTCATTATTTATGGGAGAAAGGAGAGAAGGGAGAAAACAACTCTGACCTTGCCATCTTCCTCACATTTCCCATACATCATACGAATGTCGCTTTTAAGTATTTCTTCAGAACTTGAAGACCAAGGTGAGAATTTCTATCAAAACCAACTTTCTCCAGAGTTTTCTGTTTATAACTTGCTTCGTTTGCCTCGCTGATTCTTACAATACTAATAGAAAAATACGTGTAGACTGTTGCAAGTATCTTTAGCTGAAATCTCTTATGATCCGGTCAACGGTCATAATTTTTGCATTGTATATGTTTTTCAGATAATTCAATCCCTGCTTTTGGTCTTCTTCGGTAAGGGCCTCCACGCCGCCTTTGGCAATGATTATCTTGTATCCTCTGAAAAAGGCGTCTGCAGCTGTGTGTCTGACGCATATGTTTGTGTGTAAACCGCCAAGAATAACTATCTTGACACCTTCGCCCTTGTGCAGGCTTCGGAGTAGTGGATCTAGTCCGGTCTCATAGAATCCACTGTATGTCCTTTTTTCGATGACATAGTCCTTTGAAGTAGGTTTCAATTGGGGAATAACCTTTGCTCCCTTCGTGTCCTTTATCGCATGTATTCCCCATCTTTGAACGACTTCGGGGTCCTGCGGATAATGAGCATCATTGCTGTAGATGACCGTTACATTGTGCTTCCGGGCGGCTTCAATGAGTTTTTTCAGCTCTGGAATTATGTGGTTAGCTCTTTCGCACTTCAGTTTTCCATTGACAAAATCGTTAAGCATGTCGACCAATATCACAGCTTTGTTGTCCAAAGAAATCAATCCTCCTTACAGTTGAGTTAGTCTATGGAGACAACTGTATTTAACGGTATTTGTGGTTCAAGCTTTGGTCGGCAATATTTTTATTCCACATCACATGAATGAGAATACTCCGTTCGAGCGTGAACCAGAATGAGAGAGAACATCGACAGGATCTTGGCGAAAAACGACCTGAACTCCATGCTTCTGTATTCGGAAAGTGCCAAAAATCAAAACATGTATTATCTTACCGAATTTCTGGCACCCGATCCGTTCATATTCTTTAAGCAAGTGGACCAAGACCCCGTGATTGTGGTCAAACAGATGGAAGTGCCCAGAGCCCAGAAAGAATCCACAGTGAAGAATGTGCATTCCTTCTTCGATCACGACTATATAAGAATCGTGAAATCCGAATCAAATCCCAAAGCTGGCGAAATGAAGTTCATAGCTGCCTTGGCAAAAAAAGAGCTGGGAACAGATGAATCCATCTATGTTCCGCCGAACTTTTCGGTTATGCTTGCTGACGTTTTAAGACGTGAAGGCCTGAAAATAAAGCCCATGTTCGACGTAGTGGAGAAAGCCAGAGAAACAAAGGAAAACAGGGAGATAGAGGCAATTAAATCTGTGCAGAGAGCCGTTGAGGAAGCAACGTCAAAAGCTATCGAACTAGTTACAAATGCTGAAGTCAGCACGGACAATACGCTCTTTTACAGGGAAGATGGAAAGAAACGAGTCCTTACAGCTGGCAAGGTGCGCTCGGTATTTGACCACACTTTTGCTGACTGGGGCTGCGTCTCCGAAGAAGAAACCATTGTCGCCTGCGGAGGCGGAGGTTCAGATCCTCACTATTCAGGCGAATCAAGAGACGTTCTGAAAGCAAACCAGCCCATTGTTCTGGATGTCTTTCCGAAAAGCGTAAGAAAACGCTACGTTTCGGACATGACTCGAACCATAGTTAAAGGCAGAGCGTCGAAGGCTGTTAAGAAAATGTTTGAAACTGTGCTTCAAACAAAGAATGCGGCGATGGACGCCATAAAAGCTGGCGTAGTGGGAAGCGACATGCAGAACCTCTGCTACGACATGCTTGAAAAGGCTGGCTACCAGACGATCAGAGGCGGCAAGCAAATCAGCAAGGGCTACGTGCATGGCCTTGGACATGGAATCGGGTTGGAGGTTCATGAGGGGCCTTCAATGAGCGACTTTTACAAGTACCCCTTAGAAGAGCATAACGTCGTCAGCGTGGAACCGGGATTGTATGACCCGAAGATTGGTGGAGTGCGAATAGAAGACGTGGTAGAGGTCACAAAAAAGGGCTGCAGCAACCTAAGTCACATGGACATTGTCCTTGAAGTTTAAGCACGCGCTACGATTGTGGCGCTCTGCGCGTTAGGCATGGTACTAGCCGCCGCTTACGATTGGCAGTAGTGCTATGTGGTCTCCTTTCTTGAGTTTGGTTTCAAGTCCCTTGAGTTGGTTGAGAAGGTAGCCGTTTACGGTGATGATGTAGTTTGGCTTAACATCCGCTCCTTTCGGCTCGTAGATGGCTTTCTTGAATGGATCTCCGTACTTCTTGGAAAGCTGATTGAGAAGGTCGGTTACGGTTACGTTTTCGCCTGTTTCGATTTCCTCCTCTCGCCTGTTCTCAGTTATGCTTTTTATGTGACCAATGTATTCGACCCTAACCTTCAAAATGGTGACCCCGTGTCCTCTGTAATATTCAAGTGTATAATGCTTTGATATATCCATTTCAGTTGAACCTTCGAACAGCGTTGATCCTAGAAAATGCCTAAATACAGGAAAACATGAAAGGTGCCTTCAAAAGCATTCTTGCCGGTGTTTTCCATTATGTTTGACAAAGATAAGTCAAGTGAGATTCGCCTAAGAAAGCGGCTGTGGGAAAAGGAAACATTGTCTAAGAGCTTTGATAAGCTTCCTGAGAAGGGCGAGTTTATAACGAGCTCAGACATTCCAGTTAGTCGAATATACTCGCCAGACGACATTTCAGATTTCGATTATCTGCGGGACTCCGGTTTTCCAGGCGAGTACCCTCTAACGCGCGGCGTCTACCCGACGATGTATCGCGCGCGTTTATGGACTATGCGGCAGTACGCGGGTTTCGGAACGGCTGAACAGACTAATCAGCGTTTCAAGTATCTGCTTTCGCATGGTCAGAAGGGCCTAAGCGTGGCCTTTGACTTTCCCACGCAGGTGGGCTACGATTGTGACCATCCGCTTTCGCACGGCGAAGTGGGTAGAGCAGGCGTAAGCGTGAGCACTTTGCGGGACATGGAGATCGTGTTCGACGGAATACCGTTGGATAAGATCACTACTTCTATGACGATAAACGCTCCGACGAATGTTCTGCTCGCAATGTACATTGCAGTGGGACGGAAGCAGGGGCTAGCCGAATCTAAGCTGGGCGGAACGGTTCAAAATGACATTTTGAAGGAGTATGCTGCGAGAGGAATGTACATATATCCGCCGAAGCCTTCAATGCGGCTGGTCACAGACATATTTGAGTATTGTTCACAGCACATGCCTGAATGGAACACGATAAGCATTAGTGGCTACCACATTCGTGAGGCCGGAGCAACTGCAGTCCAGGAGGTCGCATTCACGTTCGCAGACGCAATCTCCTACGTGCAGGCTGCAGTTGACAGGGGCTTAGATTTGGACAAGTTTGCAGGTCGCCTGTCTTTCTTCTTCGCGGCACACAACAACTTTCTGGAGGAGGTGGCAAAGTTCAGAGCTGCCCGCCGATTGTGGGCTCGGATAATGCGTGAACGCTTCGGAGCAAAGAACCCCAATTCTTGGATGTTGCGTTTTCACACTCAGACTTCTGGTGTTTCGCTCACGGCTCAGCAGCCGCACAACAACATTGTTCGCGTGGCGTTGCAGGCTTTGTCGGCTGTTCTGGGGGGAACTCAGTCTTTGCATACGAACTCGTTTGATGAGGCTTATGCTTTGCCAAGCGATCAGGCTGTTTTAGTCGCGCTTAGGACACAGCAGATAATTGCTTACGAAAGTGGGGTTGTGGATAGTGTTGACCCGCTTGCGGGCTCCTACTACATTGAATATCTTACGAGTGAAATTGAGAAGAAGGCTGAAAAGTACATTGAGCATATAGATGCGATGGGCGGGGCGATAGCCGCCATTGAGAAAGGGTTTATTCAACATGAAATCACGGACAGTGCTTACAGACATCAGAAGGAAGTTGAGGCCAAGAAGCGGATTGTGGTCGGGGTGAACGAGTTCAAAACTGAAGAGGCTCCTATGAAGATCTTGCAGATAGACCCAGAAAGCGAAAGAAAATCGGCAGAACGTCTAGAATGCGTTAAGCGCGAAAGAAATCAAGCCAACGTGAAAGAAGCCCTAAGCAAACTGCGTAGGGCAGCTGAAGACGAGAAGGCTAGCCTTATGCCATTTGTGCTTCAAACTGTGAAAGAATACGCAACGCTGGGCGAAATATGCGGGACTCTGCGCGAAGTGTTCGGAGAGCATAAGCCTTCTTCAATATTCTAGCCTATGATTAGGAGGACGTCGCCTTCGCTCACTGATGCGCCCTGGGCAACGTTCACTTCCTGTATTGTCCCGGCTTTGGGTGCGTTTATTTCGTTTTCCATTTTCATGGCTTCGATGACGCAGAGAACCTGGTTTTTCCTGACTTGGTCGCCTTTCTTGATCTTGACTGACACGATCTTGCCTGTCATCGGCGCAGTTATGGCGCCCTCAGCGACGTGTTCTCTTGCCGCTGTCTTCCTTGCTGTGGGTGTTGGTTGCGTCGGAGCAAAGGCTGTGAACGCCGTCTTTGCCGTAGGGATTTTCAGTTCGGCTTTGAATGTTGTCCCGTCGACCTTCACCGTGAAGGTTTTTTCGCGGTCAATTGCTGGCAGTTCTATCTTGTGGCTCTTGCCGTTGATGCTAAGTGAGAATGGTTTTTCCATGTTGGTCTGGTCGGTCTGTAGTTGGACGGTTGCGGGTTTTCCATCAATTTTGGCGGTGAATGAGCTTTCTCCGTTTTTTGTGAGCTCGATCTTTCTGGGTTTGCCTTCTACGAGGATTTCATATGTTGGCATGTTTATGCACCGTGTTCGGAGATGCTTTGTCTGCCAGCTAGGACCCAGTTGGGTGTGCCGCTTATTGTTCTGGTCAGCGTTAGCGCTTTGACGCTGGTTGAGGTTTTTAGATATGCGCTTAGTGCGATTGAGATTGCGGCTGCCTGTTCAAGTTCAGCTACCTTTTCAGGCTGGATTCCGGTTTTGGTTTCTTCTCGTTTTGCTTTTCTTTTCTTGAAGAACTCGACTGCTGTTTGTGGAAAAAGCGCGTAGGTTATCTTGTCTTCTTCGCTTTCGATGTAAGGTTTCACGTCTTCCGGGATCTTGTTGAGCCCTGGCTCCAAGAGGTCGGCGGGTCTTGTTGTTATGGGTTTCTCGTCGCCTATGATTTGCTTCTTCACCTTGGGGTCAATCGCGGCTGGTGGTTTTCCATACAGGCCTTTCACGTAATCTTTTATTTCTTTGGGCACGATGCTGTAGCGTTTGCCGGAGATGACGTTGAACACGGCCTGAATGCCAACGAGCTGGCTCGTAGGCGTGACAAGCGGCGGGTATCCTAGTTCTTTTCTGACTTTGGGTACTTCTTCAAGCACTTGGTTGAGCTTGTCTAGGGCTTTTTGTTCGCGGAGCTGTTCGAGGAGGTTGCTGAACATTCCGCCTGGGATCTGGTGGACTATTATTGAAGCGTCCACCCGTTCGGCTTTTGGGTCTATAAGCTTCAAAGGGTCATAATATTTCTCACGCAGTTCGCGGAAATACGCGGCAATTTCGCTTAACAAAGTGAGGTCCAAGCCTGTGTCGTACGGCGTGTCTTTGAGTGCGGCTACAACGGACTCGACTGGTGGCTGGCTTGTGCCCCACGCTAAAGGCGAGAATGCAGTGTCAAGAATGTCGACGCCTGCCTCGCAGGCGCGCAGATAGGTCATCATTACCATTCCGCTTGTGCTGTGGCTGTGCAAGTGGACGGGTAAGCCTACTTTTGCTTTTAGTGCCGTTATCAGCTCATAAGCCGGTTGCGGCGCTAGCATGCCTGCCATGTCCTTTATGCAGATTGAGTCGCATTGGAGGGCAACTAGTTTTCTGGCGAATTCTACGAAGTGCTCGACGGTGTGCACTGGGCTTATTGTGTAGCAGATTGTGCCTTGGGCGTGTTTGCCTGTTTTTTTGACGGTTTTGATGGCAACTTCCATGTTTCTGATGTCGTTTAAAGCGTCGAAGACGCGGAAGATGTCTATGCCGTTTTCAGCTGCTTTTTCAACGAATTTGATTAGTACGTCGTCTGGGTAGTTCCTATAACCGACCACGTTCTGGCCTCGGAGGAGCATTTGAAGCGGTGTTTTCTTGACGTGTTTTTTGAGTTGGCGGATGCGTTCCCATGGGTCTTCAGCTAGATATCGTATGGCGACATCGAAGGTGGCTCCGCCCCAAGCTTCAAGCGAAAAGAAGCCGACTTGGTCTATTTTTTCGGCTATTTTGAGCATGGTTTCGGTGCTCATTCTTGTAGCCATGAGGCTTTGATGAGCATCTCGGAATGTTGTGTCCGTGATTTTTACAGGTTTAGTGGCAGGCGTCTGAACCCCTTCTACATTCATGTTGAACTTGAGTAGAAAATTGTAGGTCGAGGCGTATTAAATCGTTTGTGCTGTCAGAAATGGCATATTAATAGTGAGATAGTCAATCGTGAGGATTTATCTGTGTGCGCGCTCTTCGACTTGAATCTCCGACTGCGTCTAACGCGAGAATAGGCTGCCTTTTGGTTTTTTGAACTGTTCGGAGAATTTAGTGCCCTTTTGCATTTCCATCCATATACGAAAATGCTCAACTGCTTTCTCGTCCAAA
>Ga0315279_10001345_pt1 | contig 41304 bp, 36 predicted proteins | sample YL17G06_20_MG_FD_203694 | JGI IMG/M metagenome (GOLD analysis project Ga0315279, IMG submission 203694) | Sediment microbial communities from Yellowstone Lake, YNP, Wyoming, USA - YL17G06_20 | ecosystem: Environmental > Aquatic > Freshwater > Lake > Sediment | place: USA: Wyoming | collected...
CTCTTGTTTACTCAATAGATCAGTAATGGGGAATCGCATATGATACACTCTCCTCTCTTTGTTGTTTTTGTGAATAGTATATCATATATGTCAAGCTTCCTTTTCACCTAATTCCCCATATGAGCCCAAATATTTTATGGTATATACCACAGACCTTGAGTTGCCAGTAGAGAAGATACTTCAATATTATCGTCTTCGTTGGGAACAGGAGACAGCGTTTCGCGATAGCAAACAGAATTTTGGTTTTGATGATTACCAAGTCCAATCAGAAACCAGCATTAGCCGCTTTGTTCAGTTGAGCTTTGTAGCAGTGAGCATTATGCAAATGTTTTTCAATCAATCAATGTTGAGTCATAATGTAGACGAAGTATGCGAAACATTGGGAATACATTGGTATCGCCCATCAAAACTCACGAGAGGGTTGATGCAAGCATATTTGCGTTACCTATCATTTCGTGAGTTATTTTCTTCGTCAAAAGTGATATTGTTTAATCAAACGAAAATATATGAATCATTGATAAAAGTAGCATAGTTAATGTTACTGTGTCCAAACTTTAGTATTCATTTATAATAAACTATCAATAGGATTGTTTGTCAGTTTTTCATGCCCTTGACATCAATTCGTTTTTCTGATATTATTTTTACGGATTAATATATCTTGGATTTAGTGAGGGTAGCACAGTGAGAGTGAAAACATCAGTTTGTATCACAATCTTCATTTTAATCTTGTCTTTATCAGCGAGTGCCGTTGATATAGTAGAAATTAAACTTATCTCTCCTATAGGTGCGGTTGCGAGATCTGTTGTTCCCGGTTGGGGTCAATTCTATACTCACGATAAGCTTCAGGGGGTAGCTGTCCTTTTATCCGTAGGCATACTTAGTGGATTAGGGATAAAAACAGATGCACAATACCGTGATTATTACTACAACAAATACAGACCTGCTGTCTATTCTGGTTCCAGCCAAGCCGCTTCTTATTTCAGCAAATCAAACGATTACTACAAACTCAGTCGGTTTCTTCTCTACGCCGCCGCAGGTATCTGGGCTTATGCTGCTATAGATGCTTACATAGACGCCCATATATACAATGCTCGAAAACAATCAGCAATGATTGATGTTAATTCTGAGAGACTTCAGAAATTAAAGTAATTTCTTATCATAATCTTAATTTATTTTCATTGAAGGCACAGAGATTTAATGCTTTCTATATATTAACAGAGGTGATTTATGTGTTCTGGAACAGCTTGATTACCGATTTCATGAAACAAAAATTCCAGAAAACGTCTATTCATTTGGTTTTTGTCTCTTTATTTTATATAACATTTACAGTTTTACTAATTGGCTGTGGAGATGTAGAACCTGTAACTCCTCCGCCACCTCCTGAAGTTGCTGAGATCAGCAGTCTTCTTAAAAATAGATGGAAGCTAGGTTACGAAACAGAGGACCTGGAGCTATATATGTCCTCATTCTGGAAAGATGGTTATTTTTATTGGTCTGATATGTCAACAAAAGACAATATAGGTGATGATGTAACTTTTGATAGCTGGGACGAAGAAAGAAATAGTGCAATCAAAGTATTTAAGAGTTATCGAAACATCGAGATTGAAATTTCGGAACCACCTGAAGTGAAGATTCTTGACGAAGCTAAAACGAAGGCAGAAGTTAGAAATCACTATAAAATACAATTCTACGTCCCGGAGGGTACGTCATTGCCCGGCGGTTACAACGCATATTATGCCGAAGGGGATAATATATTCATATTAGAACGTAGAGACAATGGAAGCGGAAAGATAGAGTGGCGAATTACTGAATGGAGACAAAACGAATACAGTAAAGAACAGATCGAAGCTGGTTGGAAGTCGTAATATGAGATTAAATTCCTGCCTGCTAATTTTCTTTGTTTTTTTCTTTTGCTGTACATCTGTGGTTATTTCTGATGATAACGGGGGAGAGCGTCAGGAGTATATCATAGGTTATGGTGATCAGCTTCTTATTACGATTATTGGGTATGAAAAGGAATTAACTGCTCCTGTTATAGTACGCTCAGATGGTATGATCTCGTATGACATTATTGGTAATATAAAAGCGGAAGGATTGACTATCGCTCAACTTTCTTCTAACATCAGAGAAAGACTTTTTGATTCTGGCTATTATAGCGATCCAAAAGTTTCTGTTCAACTCAAGGAATCACGTCAGGACGTTTACGTTATCGGTGATGTGATGGATCCGGGTACGAAGAAATTTCTGAAGCCATCAAGTGTTATTGAGGCTCTCGCATCTGCTGGTGGTTACAAAGAATCTGCGGATCTTGCCAATGCGGTAATCATAAGAAAAAATGAGAGAATTCCTGTTAATCTGGAATTGATAAAAAAAACCCTAAATAAAGAATCCACAATCGCTGAACTATCAAAGGATGAATATTTACTAAAAAATGGGGATGTGCTGGTAATTCCATCAGCTATCAAAGAAAGACTGATAAGCGTCATTGGACACGTTCATAAGCCCGGTGCATACCCGGTGAAATCCAACGTCAGTATAATTGAAGCACTTGCGCTTGCAGGCGGAACCCTCGAAGATACCGCAGACCTGAAGCACATTGTAATTATTACAAATGATAGTGTAAAAACTCTTGATGCCACAATGGCATGGAATCAAACTTCCTCCCAGAATTCTGATGTGAGGTTAATACAGCCCGGTGACAGTGTGATTGTGCCTGAAAGAGGAAAAATAAGTGTTTTAGGGTTTGTCGAAAAGCAGGGACAAATCACTGTTGATGGGGAAATTACAATAGTTGAGGCTCTGGCTTTAGCCGGGATTAAAGAAGGCGCAGATCTAAAGAGAATAAGGATTATTCGATCTACGGGACAGGAAGTTACTGTGAACGTCTCCAAATTGTGGAAGCAACCAAGCCAGTACTTGAGTGAAAAACTTGGTGCAGGAGATACTATCATTGTACCAGCGAAGTCTTTTAGTATAAACTGGAACGCTGTTTATTCCGCTGTTGTGGTCTTTAGCACGCTATACGCTGTGTTTAAAAAGTAGGGCTATTCTGTGGAAAAAAATGAAGTTCATTTACTTGACTATCTGAATGTTATCCGCAGACACGATTTTGTGATTATAGTCAGCTTCCTTTTAGTTTTTGGGACTGCGCTGATAGTAAGCCTTTATTTGCCAAGAGCATACGAAGCTACTGCGACGATAGAAGTTCAGCAATCAGCAACGCCATCGGGTATATCGGGAATTATGCAGAGTGTTATTTCACGAGGTGCTGATCAGGTTTCTATGGAGACGATCTGCAAGCGTTTTGTTAGTAATTCCATATTAAACGAAACAATTCATAATCTTAAAAGCAGATCACTTTATACATACAAAGACCTGACCCCTGATTTTCTCGCACCTCGAATTAGTGCAAAGATAATTCCTGATACGAAAATGATCGAAGTTAAGATCAAATTGAGAAGGGATGAGGGCGGGTCCCAACGAGCAGCAAAGATTGTAAATGAACTGATTCGAGTGATGCAGGATCAACGCGGTAAAAAGACCGATGCAGAGGTAGTACTCAAGCAGAACTTTATAGACGAAAAGATGAAGTCCATTGAGTCACAAATAAATAACTCGGATCAGAATATCAAGAGCTTTCTTAAAAACAAAGGAAATACTATTGCATGGTCAGCCCGTGCTGATTATGTATTTAACCGCATATCAAATTTGATGGACCTCAAGGAGACTAATGAATCGCTTTTTTCTGCTGAACAGAAAAAATACAGTGATTTAAAAACGAAACTTAGCAAAGAACCCGAATTTGTCGAATATTCAAAAACATTTTCACAGGATATATTGTGGGATAAATATAAAACTGATCTTGCGGATTTAAATATGAAAATTATAGAGGCTCGTGCTGTATTTGGTGACAAGTATTCGAGGGTCAAATCATTACAAGATCAAATTATCCAAGTAAATGACAAGATGAAAAGTTTGGCACAGGATGCTATGGAAGTGTCTGCAAAGACCGAATCTCGAAATCCCACACATCAAATATTGCTAAACCAGATTATAGAATCAGAGCTAAACCAGATTTCTTATTCTGCCCGTCGTGATGCTGCTGACAAACTGTTAAAGCAAATGGATGCAGAAAAAGAAAAAATTCTTTCTGAGATGCCCGAGAATCAATACGAGCTTGATAAGATGCTCAGAGAATCTGGATATAAAGTAGATGTATATAAGGATCTATTAACAAAAAAAGTTGAGTCTGAAATTATGTCGCTTGATAGTGTTGGTGATAAAACAAGGGTAAAGGGAGGAATTGAAATAGTTGATCTTGCGCAACCGTCAAGTCGTCCTGTTAGTCCCAGAATTAAGTTTATCATCGTTGTTGCAGGCATTGTAGGATTAGCTGTAGGATTAGCTATGGCATTTCTTACAGAATATGTTGAGAAGGTATAATTTTACATCAATAGGACTAAGTGGCGATTAAAAAGGACAAAAAGTTTACTTAGAACATTAATTTTTTCCAAAAATTAAAAAAAGCACTTGACATGGCAATTCAAAAATGTTATCTTATGGAAAATATCGGTTCTTCCGACTCGGGTGCGGAAAATTATAAAAATGAAATTCGTAATTAATAAGAATAATCTTATGGTTTAAAAACTACGCAATTTTCATTCCCGTCACCCAACCTTAAAGAGCCAAGATGTCTTAGGAGGAAGTCAAATCTGATTCCATCGGAATCAAAGAATAATTTTCTTTTTTATTGTATTTAGTTTAAGGAGTTTTTAACGAGTTTTGCAATGTTCGCTGATTAATGACATTGGTGGATGTTGTCAAGAGTCAGCAGAATAAAGTATGAGGTGATGTGGAATTAGTTTTATTTTCGTCTTCATGTAAATCGCCACCTTGTGCAAAAGCTATGGGAGTAGCAGGCACAACAACAATTCAAGGCATTGAATACCAGATCATTTGGTGTAAAATCGCTACTTAGGTGGTATTCCTAAGAAGCTATTGAATCTATTCAAAACTCAATTTTGCACTGTGAGCTGAGAACCAAAAACTTAAGAGTTTAATTCAGGCGGATGGTTTGTGGGTTTGAGAGGGGGTCGTTTCTCTTAATTCTATTCAAGGAGGCTAAACAATGAAGTTTTTTAGAGCCTATTATTGGTCATTAATTCTTGCGGTTGCTACTGCCGCATCATTATTGTTTTTAGGTGGTTGTGCATCTATGAACGCTGGAGGTCCTTCACAACCACTTTTACCACAACTAACGGCAGAGGAAAAATTCTCTGACCGTTTCCAGTTAGAAGAAGAACCATTCTTCTTCTATGACTTATTTGGTAGAGAACTGCTCGAAGGAAACGAAGTACATCAGTACATAGAAGAGAAGCGGTTTGATGCCACTGGTAACCTTGTTCTTGGTCGAACTGGTCAGTTGGACAGTACTCGATATGTCAGCCAGTTAGACCGTACCGTGCTTACTGAGGATACTTATCGTGGACGACATACTGAGTTTGCAATAGGTGACCATCTAAAAATCAAAGATAAAACTTTGTTCCCAATGTCATATATTATGCGCAAGACAGAGTTTGACGGTTTTAGATGGGATTTATCATTCCAGTCTAGCAAGCATCTATTTAGTTTGCTTAACTCTCGTATATCAAACCCGATAAATGCGGCTGACGTTGCTGCAGCAGGAACTCTTGCTCCTACACTAGGTCGTCGAAATTCCGATGCGTTTCTTGAAAACAAGAGATTGGTTGGTTTCAGAGGACAGGGCATGATCGGTGATATTCTCCGAGTTGGTTTCACTTACATTAACCTTCATAAAGAACATCCACAGCGTACAGATAACCCCTGGACGGGAACTGTCGCAAATACTCCACCTAACCAGATAGTGTTGACTTTTAGAGATGACTCGCCAGAAGATTACATGAAGGGTTCTGATGCCAATGGCGCAAAGGTAGCCTGGATAAAGTATCATATCAAAACGTACGACCCAGCCGCTAAGACATGGGACACAAGGATAGTTGAGAAGGGGCAGAAAGATTTCACCAGAACTCTTATTCCTGAAGAGAACCCTTACAGTAAAGGTGGAGAATCTGACGGTGAATATTGGGCGGCAAATGGTTTTGACTCTTTCCAGTGTGTTCTGGATATAGAAAAAGAAAAAATTGATCCAAGAACTATCCAGTCATTGGTTATCGAAATGAAGGTCAAAGGTGATTATTGGATTGATGTTCTTGGCTTTAGCCCCCAGAATAAGGGAGATGCTAAAGGTCCATGGCCAAAGACCGAGACAGGCTTCATTGATATGCCTTATCGTGACGTTATAGAGCGACCCAATAATGATAAAACAGAAAATGACAAGCCCCGGATTGTAAGATACGAATATGGCTCCGCTCGTGGTGCCGCTCTGTGGGGTATAGACATAGAAGGAAATGTTCCTTACATTGGTTTTGTTCAGGCACAATATGCTCTGAACCCCAAATATAAGCAATACCCAACTATATCTAAAGATAAAATAGACTATTCTCAGAAAAAAGCAGACAACCCTGATGACCCAACCGCAAGAACGTTCTCTGAAGTTGATGGGCACAGGTTCGATTCTATGTATACTACAAAAGATGCGAAAGATGAATTGAAAAAGGATAGCTATAGTAGTTCTACTGATAAGGCTTATTTTGTAAACCTGAAACAGCGATTCGGAAAGTTCTTCCTCGAAGAGTCCTACTTCCACGTTGATCCAGGTTGGACGACTACTTATGCAGGATTCGGCGCCAACACTGACCGTGACGAGACTTACAAAATCCCAAGAACCTCAGAGACAACGGATTCAGCGCCTTATGATTCAGGAAATTATCAACTCGTTGAAGATGACGATGATGATGATGACTTTCCAGACAGTGACGACTTTGACGGTGTTCTACCTCGTGCAGATGACCGAAACATAAACGGTATTCTGGACTATCAAGAGGACTTCTTGATGTTCGAGGCAGACCCCCCGATATTCGAGCAGACCGAAGACCTCAATAATAACAGAATTCTCGATAATCTGGAAGATAACTATGATCCAGATTACAAATACGGTGCGGATATAAAGGGTTATCATCTTGTTGGAAGCTATGACATTCTGACTAACATGACGATGAAACTTGGCTGGCTGAATTCAGATCAGGTATCAAGCGCCAAACAGACTAATAGTAAATACGCACAGCTCAATTATGAGCGAGACATCCCGGATTTTGGAACTTTGCTGTTCCAGAACCGCTTGGTGAAGGTTCAGGATGATATCATGGACTATGCTATCACCCTCCGGGTTGGTGAAACAGAACCATCTGAAGTCAGAGACGAACTTGACTTCTATAATGCCATGTATGATACAACAACACTCCAGCTCCTTTATACTGGTATTCCAAGGTTGAAGCTAGTAACCAAATACTACCTCAGCTTTGAAAAACACTATTCACCAGATGAGGTTGACAAGATCCGTAAGGATGATCCATCAACTGAAATTGATGAAGCTATTGACTTCATGATTATGGATAAACAGTTGCGTGCTAGTGGTGATATGAGAGAGTATGCGTTCAACGGTCAGGATCCTGTTCTCGCTTTTGACCAGGCTAACTGGATCCCAAGAAGATATAAGGACGCAGTTGTTAAATTCAATACTTTCCTATTCAAGGTAAGTTATGAAATACCTATCGGTAAGTTGCCGGTTCTCAAACTACTTGGTGAAGATATGACTTTAACACCTATGTATAAATGGATATTTGAGAAAAACTGGGACAGAAAGTGGAGTGAGCGTCCGCTTGATCCGACTCAGGTGTCACCAACTGATTATCAAAGCGAAGAATATCTAAGGTTCAACCAGAATACACGTGAAAACATCGGATTGGTAAGGCTTGATTACATATTCACTCCAAGCCTTAATATTCTTGGTGGATTCCAGTATAGAAGACTGATGAACCTTGATAAAAATTATAAGCTTAATTTCTTGAAGCCCTGGGGTGAAGATGTAAAAACCCCGATTCGTTGGAGAATGGATACGAAGAAGAGGCTTTGGGCATTAGAAGCTATCAACCAGGGTGAATGGCTAGGATTCAACATCCGTATTCTGGTCGGTTTCCAGAGAACGACTATTCTACCTACTATCTCATATACAGGTAAGAAAAAGGCGGCTAGTACCAGTAACGAAACTTTTGTCCGAGCCTTGATGGGATTCTAAAAAAACAAAAGGGTGTAGAGTTGAAGGCTAAATGCCTTCACTCTATGCTCGTATATCGTTTTCTCTCGATGATTTCGTTTAGATTTTTTTTGTATCATAAGCTTATATATTCATAAAGTTTTACGATCTGGATCGAGAGAGTAATGTATTGTTTGAACTTGTCAAGAACTTTAGGTTCTTTGGTAATTAACGGGGAAACTTGTGTTTATAATGGATTCCCGTTTTCACGGGAATGACACAAACGTAATCGTTGTCATTCCAGCGAAAGCTGGAATCCATCCTATGCAAGAATCATTCCCTCGCTATTTACCAAAGAGCCGAACTTTATAGGTGCAATATAGGTGCAATTGTTTCTAATTTGTAATCGTTAAAAAATGGGTTTACAGTAGGATGGGTAAATGGTTTTTGCTTGTTATTTACATTTACAATAATTAATAGCTGATGAATCTTGTAAAAACAATAATTCAAAACCATTTACCCATCCTACAATTGTGTCTAAATGGCATTTTTTAACGATTACTAATTTAGAAAAAAGTATTTGAACTTTTTATAACAGTATAGTATTTGCTCGTATAAGTATTGGTAATTGAAGCAGTTGTAGAAGTTCAATGACTGATTAGGGTTTTAAATAAAAATGTTACGCATTCATTTGTAATTGTTTACATCAAGTGAATGCGTACATGGTTTTGGGGGCGTTTGTTGTGTTTTGTGTTTAAGCTTTAATTTAGTATGCCGGCCCGGGACATTGTGAAACAAGTGGAGGAAGACAAGCTCTAAGATGAAGGAAATATTGATCTTTAGTTGTGTAATTTGCTTATGTCATTTTGAATATGGATTAGAAATCCCCTTCAACCGATCCGATAGTTTCGGAGTGATATGAAGGCGAGTGACATAATGTGAGATTTGTCTCGTATCTTTTACCTTGATTTAGATTTTGTTTTACTTTGCCCCAAGACGGAAGGGGATGTGGAATAATGAAACTGAAGGTTATAGCTATACTGGCTGGATTGTTTCTGATAGGCACGTTCTTCATGCCTGGAGGAAGCAGTGTTAATGTTAAAAACATTTATGACGAGGCTGAAAAAGCGTATGCAGAGAAAAAATATCAAGTAGCAATAGAACAATACAACCTGGCGATAGAAGAGGGTAAGAAATTCGGAGCCAACACAACTGTCATTGACGAGGACTTCGAATCTCTTGCTAAATTCAAGATCGCTACCGCTTATCATGAGTTGGGTAAGCAATTGGGGGATTCAACTAAGTATGAAGAATCTTTGAAACTCTGTCCGGATATATATCAGCAGACAAAGACTGCAAAAGTCAAGGAAGGTATTATATTCCTCTGGGGTGTCAACCTTTACGAACTCGAAAGGTACGAAGAGTCTGAACCAAAGTTCCGAGAGTTGGTAAACGACTATCCCGATAGCAGATTCCTTGAAAATGCTTATTATACTCTAGGACGACTTTATTATAAACTGAAGCAGTTTGAGTCGGCTCGTGAAGCCTTCAAGTCGGTCATGACTAAATATCCAAATAGTGAATATATTGACGATAGCCAATATTTCATCGGTGACTGTTTCTTCCAAGAAGCAAACTATGACCAGGCGGCTTTAGAATTTGAGAAGGTTAACTCAAAGGATGAGAACTTACAATCACAAGCAAGATACTATTATTCGCTTTCTTTGTATCGTATGGGTAGAAATCAGGATGCACTGACCGCTTATGAAAAGTTTACCGGAGATTTCCCCAGCAGTCCGTTTATGACCGGCGCCTACTTCGATATGGGATCCATCCATTCCAAACTGAAGGAATACGATGCCGCTACACAGAACTACGAACTGGCGATCCAGAACGCAAAAGATGATATAACCAAAGGTCAGATTCAATTTGAAATAGGTAATAACTACTATACTGCAGAAGATTTCCAGATGGCAATCAACGCTTATAAAAAGTTGATGGAGACTTATCCTAATGATTCTAATTTCTCTGAAGCTCGCTACTATATAGCTGAAAGCTATTGGTACCTGAAAGATTACCAGAATGGATTGCAGACTTATACTGAAGTTCTAGATAAAGAGCCAGGTGGTCCTCATGCAGTTGAATGTATGTTCAAAATTGGTCAATGCAATTACCAGTTGGGCAACAAAGAGCTTGCACTGGAATGGTATGATAAGATAATAAATGACCATTCGGATTCCCCGTTAGTTAAGGATGCCGTATATGAAAAACTATGGGCTTTGGGCGATTTGAAGCGGTATGATGAAGTCGAAAAGGTCGGTAGAGAGTACATAAATAAATACAAGAAAGACCCCACTTATGACGTAGCCGCCGCAGAAACCCAGATGAAACTCGGTGATATAAAATATGAGGCTAGTAATTATTCTCAAGCGGCAGATGAGTACCTTTTGGTTGTTGCTGACTATTCAAACCTGCCTAAGTTTGACCCGTTTAAAGCTAGATCATTGTTACAGGCTGGTACCGCATATTATACTTTGTCTGAGAATTCTAACTGGGACCCGGTGATATTGAAAAAATCTGCTGATGTCTACGAACAACTGCTGAATATGTATCAGAGAAATTTCGACGAAAAGCGGTCATTCGAGGGACGAGAAGAATACGTTACATCAGCAGTTATTAACCTAGGTTTGGCTTATTCCACTCTTAAGGAAATTGATAAAGCAAACCAGACACTAAGCATGTTGCCTAAAACAAATCCTGAATATGGTAGAGCAGTGTATTTGAGAGGTAAGACTTTGGCTGATGCTGGAAGAACTGATGAAGCAATGACTGCATATCGTGAAATGGTGAACAACAAGGGTCTGTCTCAAGACTGGCGTTCACGTGCCGCAATAGAACTTGCTTCTAACCTGACGAAAACTGGACGATTTCAGGAAGCACTTACTGAATATCAAAACATAGTTACTGAATACCCAACTAGCGAGTTCTTATCCACAGCGATATACTATGCCGGTTCATCTTATTACGAGCTTGAGCCAAAAACTCCTGAGAATATGAACAATGCTATAACCTTTTTCCAGCAAGTAATAGATAAATATTCTGAATCAGAGACCGGTCCATGGGCATACATAGGAATGATGGCGGCTTATGATCAGCTTGGTTCTTTTGACAAGATTGTCACACTTGCTGACGAAATGGAAGCCAAATATACCGATAGCAAGATCCCTCGTTTAGATGAAGCACTTGATCAGGCAAGACGCCGTAAAGTTGATTCTATGCAGAAATTGGAAACAGGCGCCACAGCAGATGCTCTGGTCCCTGAGTTACGGAAGATCGTGGCAAACCCGGTAGGTGATGAAGAGGGAAAATCCGCCGCTCAGATGAGAATCGGAATGCTCCTGTTTGGTGAAAAGCGATATGCGGAAGCCATAACAGAGTATCAGATACTGTTAGATAAATTCCCCGGCAAGTATACGGGGGCGGCATATTACCAGATGGCAGCATCAGCTTATTCGATGGACGACCCTGCAAAAGCTATTGATAGTGCAAAGAAAGGTCTGGAAACTCCTGATCTTACACAAGAAATAAAAACTGGACTGTATTATACTATGGGTTTAGCTTATGGTAAGGTTCAGAATCCTGCTGAAGAAACGACTGCAATGGAACAGACAGTTCAATCGGCAGAAGGAGCAACCAGCGATAACGTAAAACAGATGGCTCTTGCGGCACGCAGGGGATTGGCAAAGGCTTATGCTGATACAAAGCAATATCAGGATGCTGAAAAGCAATACATTTATCTTGGTGATAATCTTACGACACCTGCCGAAAAAGCTGATGCATACTTCTGGTTAGCAAGACTCTATGAAGATATGCAACAATATCCGAAAGCCATAGAAACTTATGACAAGGTTGTACAAGCTAATGGCTCCGAGATATTATCTGCACAATCATTGTATTTTGAGGGTGTTTTATATACCAATTCAATTAAGAATGACGAGAAAGCATTGAACTCTTTTACTGAGTTAGTAAATAAGTATTCATCAAGCAGTGACTCAAACGTCAAGCAAATGGTCACAGATGCAAACATCAGAATACCGGATCTTTTGACAAGTCTTGGTAAGTTTGATGAAGCTCTTGCAGGAGCCAGAAAAGCAAGAGAAACGGCGATTGCCAGTGGAACTAAAGAGGATAAGATAAATACTCAGTATCAGGTAGCAAACCTGCTGGGTCAGCGTATTTCTAAACTGGCAGAAACGGGTAAAAGCGATCAGGCATTATCTAAAGAAGCGGCTAGCGAGTTTGTTAAAGTCGTTGACTTTGCAAAGCCTTTTAATGAACTATCTGATGATATGAAACTGGTTGCAGCCGCATCTCTATATAATGCAACGTTTATCTATTATAACCTGGGTGGTTATGACAACTTTGCATTGGCGGTAAGATATGGTGAAATGCTCATTGATAGCTTCCCGAAGAATGAGAACTATCAAAGCACTCTTCAGCTTATGGGCTTTACAACCTACGAAATGGCAAGGTTGAAGGCTGACCTGCCCGGATTTGAGAAAGCCGCTCAGTTATTCTTGAGATTTGCCAAAGAGTACCCGAAAAATAAAGATGCAGGAAATGCGCAGTACCAAGCAGGTGAGGCTTATTTCACCGTTGGTGGTGGATACACTGTTGATAAGCAGAAAGCCAAAGCGGCGGATGCATATCGTAAAGCAGTTTCTGCTTACAGAGGGTTTGTAAACAATTACCCGACAAACGAATATGCTCCAGATGCTTTGTATGCTATGGCATCCAGTTACGCATATATATCTGATCTGTTATCTGATCCAAGAGAAATGAATAACATGAATAGCACATACAAAGAGTTGGCTGACAAATATTCCAAGAGCAAATATGCGGCGGTTGCATTTGAGGCTGTCGGAAATGACTATTACAATCAAGCCACTGTACCGGGTGTAGCTGAGAAACAGCAATCAGATTTGTTTAAGCAGGCATTGAGTTATTATAGACGAGGACTCCAAGTGTCGAATATTGAAAACAAGACAAAGCAATCGCTGGAGGCTTATGTCAGGGAAACAGAGTCACTGCTTGCTCAGAAACCATATTCACTGGCTCTCCAGTTAGTACCAAGCGAAGGTACTAACCCTGAAGTAAAGAAGCAAAATGCTCCTAAAGCGATACCAATTCTTAATAATATAATAAGCACCTATCCAGACACTGATGTAGCTGATCTCTCTTATGTTCAGCTTGGGCTTTGCTACGAAGCCCTTGAGCAGTGGGATAATGCAATTAGTGTTTATGGAAAGTTGATAAAGAAATATACAGATGCAAAGGGTAATCCCATTGTACCTTATTCGGATAACGTTGTTCTCGCTGTGGAATTTGTCAAAGGTAGAAGGACGTCAATCATGTCTTTCCAAGCGTCTACAAGGGCATCCAAGCAAAGCGGACGGTAATCTTTTAGTGTATTGGAGGGTGCTTTAGAGGCACCCTCCTTATGATGAGCTATCTGGTTCTGAGTAGTATTAAGCTTTTGGAACCTAAATGGTTGCTCACAAAGGAGGTCTTTAGCGGGCTGATATTAAAGATACGGAAAGAAGATGATGTGTGCTTGTTCAGAACCTGTTGATTGGGTAATTATTTTTCCCGAAACAGGTAGGGTAAAATAAGGTAAAAAGATTTTTACCAGTTCACGTTTTTCAAGTTTTATTTGGTTCTTCAACAATGCTTATTGAGTAAGGAGGAAGCAGATGAAGAAGATAGGTTTTGTTTTAATTGCCAGTTTGTTCCTAATTGCTTGGGGGTTCTTCGTTTTTGCACAGACACCTCCGGTGACTGCGCCGGCTGATGCTGGAATGCCTGCTGTGATGGCGGCTCCTGCCGCTGCTGGTACCCCGAACGTGGGTCTTATAAAAGGTAAGGTTACTGATACTGTAACACCTAGAGCCAATAACCTCGAAGGTGCAGACATAGTCGTTGAAAGCGAATTGCTTTTGACTGCCGAAGGTGGTAAGAAAACTACCGTGTCCGATTCAGCAGGAAACTATGAAGTCGCAAATCTACTCCCTGGTGAATATGCTGTAACCATAACAAAGAGAGAATATGATACCTCTACAGATTTCGTTACAATTACCCCCGGTGGTGAAGCGTTCCATGATGCCAGACTGTATAAAACAGACACGGTTATGAGCTACTTCTGGAAAACAGGTCCAATCCGCTGGCCGCTTTTGATCACTTCAATCGTTGGTCTTACTTATGTTATTGAGCGTGCTTTCGCATTCTACGCTCTGAGACCGAAGATAAAGGTTGAACAGTTCGTACAGCGTATAACCGACGCTCTCCGCTCTGGTAACGTTATGGAAGCTGTTTCTATTTGCGAGGAGGATAGCGGTCCGCTTGCAAATGTTGTGAAAGCTGGTCTGCTACGCTATAGTCAGCGTGTTATTGAAGAAAAAGCAATAACAAAAGACGATATTACAGAGGCTATCAGCGAAGCGGCTATGCTTGAAGTACCATTGTATGAAAGAAACATGGTTGTTCTATCAACAGTTTATCAGACTGCTACGATGTGGGGTCTGTTTGGAACCGTTACTGGTATGGTTCGTTCATTTACCGTTATCGCACTTAAAGGAAACGGCGACCCACAATTGCTGGCAGGCGGTATATCCGAAGCTCTGTTGACCACCGTTATCGGTTTGGCTACTGCAATCCCAACTATGATCGTCTATCAGTATTATCTGAGTATAATAGATAGAAGAATTTTGGAAATTCAGCAAGTTTCCACTGACATTGTAAACACCCTGGTAATCGAAATGCCCAGCCAGAAAGCGTAAGCTTTTGTGTTTACTCAGTATGACAATTTAAGCTTTATTCATGAGTGAAGCTTAAATTGCTTGAGTATCATTATGGAGATATTGATGGCTTTTCGATTGATTAGATGATCAGAATTCTCTGTATCTATTAACGAAAAGCCATATAATTTTTCATGTTTTTATCATTATTAGAATGAAAGGAGAAGAACTAAAGTGGGTGTCAGAAAAAAGAAGACTAGTAAAGCTCAAATTATCGCTATTGTCGTTATCGTTGTTGTTTTTGTAGCTTTTGCGATATACTCTTTTACTGTTGGGCGTAGTTATTTCAAATCGCCTTGATGTTAAGAAATATATGAAATAACCAGTTCTATTCTGTGGTTATATTAGACAGATTTAGAACTGGTTTATCTTTGTGAATAGAAATTTTAGGAGGTGATCTTTTTGAAAGATCCAAGAAAAAAAAGACCGTGGGTAGATATCCAGATGACACCAATGATTGACGCTGTCTTCTTACTCTTGATCTTCTTCATGGTTGCCACTTCTTTCTCTCCTATCCCTGGCATCCGAGTTAAGTTACCGCCACCAGGAATGCCTCAATCCTCGTCACAGCCGCAATCCCTTATATTGCGGATTAGTGACCCTGAACCGGGTAATTCCGTTGGTATTATGGTGCTTAACGATAATATAATATCTATAGATAGGCTTCTGTCTGTATTCCAGGGTGCCACTCTGAAGCAGAAAGATATGCTGATTATCCAGTCGGGCAGGAGTGTTTTTCATGAGCAAATCGTGATAATCATGGACCTTGCCAAGCGCGCTGACATAAAGAAGATCGGTTTTGCTATGGTAGCTAGAGAAGGAATGTAAGGAGGTGGCTTAGTTGGGTTTTGGAACGGGATTTAGAAGAATGGGTAGAACTCCAATGGAGTTCCCAATGGCTCCTATGATCGACTGCGTGTTTTTGCTCTTGATCTTCTTCATGGTTGCCGCGCAGACAAGAGTTCCGCCAAGATTTCCGATAGAATTGCCGGACTCTTTGACCAGGCACCCCTTCCCAATGAAGCGTTTTAGCCTTTGGATAGGTCGTGATGGTCTCATGGCAATTGATGATAAAATGATGATTAGTTATGATGACCTTGAATTGACTCTTATGAAGAATAAGAAAAGCATAGAAACACTTGTTATCAAAGCAGATAAATTTGCTTTGCATGGTTATGTTATTGATGCTATGGAACGTGCAAAAAGGGCTGGTATAGAAGAACTTGCCATAGGAGTGAAGGAACAGGGTGGAGGAATAATGCTCGCAGATTGATTTAGGTTGACCACTCATACCTCTATGGGTAGAGTGGTCAACCCTTCTCTTTACTTACCATATATATATCTCACATAAAATGACTCTCTCAATTTTATCCAACGTTTATATTGCATTGCTCCCTCAAAGATGATATAATAAATTAAATATCCTAAGACTATTTTTTTTGAATAAATACCCAGAACAAGTCCGTTGTTTTGGTACTAGAGATCTGTTCCTAAAAGTCTATTAACACACGGAGGTTAAGCAAAACTATGGCAACTACAATTGTTATGCCTCAACTTGCATCCACTATGGAGAGCGGTACTATTGTCAAATGGCTAAAACAGGTGGGTGATGAGGTTGTCGAAGGAGAGCCAATTATAGAGATCACAACGGACAAAGTTGACGTTGAGGTTGAATCACCTGCTTCCGGCACTTTGCTGAAGATTCTCGTAAGTGAAGGTGATGAGGTCCCTGTCAAGAATCCTGTGGGGGTTATAGGAGTTTCCGGAGAATCGGTTGGTGATGTTCCTGTAAAAGCAACACCTAAATTAGAAGAGAAAACTGTTGAGACTATACAAAAATCAGATATAAAACCTACTGGTAAGTTGTTTGCTTCTCCACGAGCCAGACGTTTAGCAAAGGAATCTGGTATTAATGTATTTGATGTTATCGGAACTGGACCAAATGGTCGGATCATCGGTCTTGACGTAGTAAAATTCGCTCAAGAAGGTAAAAAAGTTGCTTCTGAAGCGAAACCTGTAGCCGGGCAAGTTGTTAAGCTTTCATCAATTCAAAAGACTGTCGCTGAACGTCTGACGATGAGTTATCGAACTGCACCACACATTGAGCTTCTTATGGATGTTAATTGCGAAAAAATGATCGCCCTTCGTACGTTTCTCAGATCACAGGGATGTAACGCATCATACAATGACATTCTTGCTAAATATACAAGTATTGTTCTCAGACAATTCCCAAAATTCAATTCTACTTATGCAGATGATGGAATTCATCTGTTAGAGGATGTTAATATAGGTATAGCTGTCGCTGTTGGGGAAGAATTAATTGTTCCAGTCGTTAAAAACGCAGATAAAAAGAATATTAAAGATATTGCTCAAGAAAGCGCAAGGCTTATAACCTCCGCTAGAGATAAAAAACTGACCCTTGATGACTTAACTGGTGGAACTTTGACTATTACAAATTTAGGAATGTATGGGATCAGGTCATTTAAGGCTATTATCAATCCGCCACAAGTGGCTATATTGGCAGTCGGAGCAATTGAACCAAGGGCTGTTGTAGTTCCGGGTCAGATCATTGCTCAACAGATGATGTCTATAAATCTTTCTATTGACCATAGAGCAGTCAATGGCGCGCAGGGCGGAGAGTTTATGGCAAGATTAAAAGACCTTCTCGAAACAGCATCATTGGATTTATTGATGAACAGACCAACGGGTCTATAAATATATGGGAGGAAACATCTGAATGGTTAAGCAGATTGACGTTAAAGCAGACTTCAATCCCGGATTCATAGAGAGAGATGTTAAAATACCAATATTTCAGTATACAAAAACTGTTGAAGATGAGCTAAAAGATGGCAATATTACACTTGAGTTTTGTCTCGATCTCCTTGAGTGTATGCTTCTTATCAGAAACCTTGAGGAGATGATTGTCGAACTAAAAGAGAATAAAGGTAGATATGGCGCATTAAAGCAATTTATCTATGTTGGTGCGTCTCACGTCTCTATCGGTCAGGAAGCAATTTCTACCGGAGCAATATCCGGTATTAGTCCAACTGATTATATCACAAGCACACATAGAGGTCATGGTGATAGTCTTGCAAAGGGCTTTTTTGCGATTAAAAATATGACCAATGAAGAGTTGCTCAAGCGTTTTGAAGAAGTTCCTAAAATGTGTGATCATCTTGGTATCAATCCCGGTGGCAAGAATAGAGAGCAACTATTAGAGGATTCCATAACGTTACACCTGTATAGAGCCATAGCTGAACTTTTTGGAAGTGAGGATGGTTATTGCAAGGGCAGAGGCGGCGGGATGCACATTGCTGACTTTAGTGTTGGTCATCTTGGTGCAAATGCTATCGTTGGCGGAAGTATGGGAATGGCTGTCGGCGCTGCCCTGTCGTCCAGATACCTTGAAAATGGCAAGATAGTTCTCTGTTTTGCTGGAGATGGCGCATATAATAATGGTATTGCTCACGAATCCCTGAATTTTGCATCTATGGATCAATTCTCCAATGGGCTTATGTCTAAGAAATTCGGTATGCCTATTATATTTGGTATCGTTAATAATCAATATGGCATGACCGGACAACAGCGCGGTGAAGTTACAGGCATAAATTTTCTTGCTGAACGTGGATTGGGATATAACGAAGTCAGTATGCACGCTGAGGTAGTCAAAGGTATGGACGTTCTGGCTGTTATGGATGCTACTAAAAGAGCGGCGGAGATGGTAAGAAATGGTGAAGGTCCTGTCATGCTGGAATACTGGGGATGCAGGTTCAAGGGTCATTCTTTGAGTGATCCAACAACTGCGTATCGTTCTGATGATGAGTCTAACTCGTGGTTCTGCGTTGACCCATTGTTGTCATTCCCTCAGCAACTTATCAAAGCTGGAGTGATTAATGAGGATCAATACCTTGAAATCAGGCATAAAGCAAGACAGCGTAATGAAGATATGGCATTCAAAGCTTCTCAGGGTCCTATGCCTGAAGTAAGCGATATGTATTACGGACTTCACAGTGATACCAACTCTAACGTAGTTCCTCCAGAAAATCAGAAGGTTACAACGCTAAAAGAATATAAACCTTTTGAGCGCAAAGATGGAAAAATATCATATAAGGAAGCAGTTATCGAAGCTATGGTTGAGGAAATGCTTCGTGACAATAGGGTTCTTTTGTATGGTGAAGATATAGCTGAATACGGTGGCGCCTTTGGTGCAACGAAAGGTATAATAGATATATTCGGCAGAGATAGAGTTTTTAATACCCCCATCTCGGAAGCTTGTATCATCGGTACAGGCGTAGGCGCATCAATGACCGGTTGCAGACCCATCGTTGAGATTATGTATATTGACTTCATCTTGCAGACCATGTGTCAGACAGGCAATCAGGCGGCGAAGTGGAAGTATATGTCCGGTGGACAGCCAACGTTGCCATTGACGATAAGAACAACCGTTGGCGGTGGAAAAGGCTATGCAGGACAGCATTCGCAAAGTCTTGAGGCAATAGCCGCTCAGTTCCCCGGTCTGAAAGTCATAATGCCGTCAACTGCTTATGATGCAAAGGGATTGCTTAAATCTGCAATCAGGGATGATAATCCGATAATGTTTATCGAGCATCAGAATCTTTATGGTGAAGCATCAGGCGCATCTGTCGTGCCGTTGGATGATTATTTGATCCCCATTGGCAAAGCGGATATTAAGCGCAAAGTGGAGTCACCAAAAGAGGGTCAATGTGCGACTGTCATAGCTTATGGATATATGGTCACAATTGCCATGAGCGCCGCAAACAAGCTGGCAGGGGAAGGCATTGAGGTTGAGGTTATTGACCCAAGAACATTGCGTCCATTAGATATTGACACTCTGGTTGAATCGGTGAAAAAGACGGGACGTGCAGTCGTAGTTCATCAGGCGTGTGAGTTTATGGGATTCGGAGCAGAAATTGTCGCTCAATTACAGCAACGTGCATTTGATTATCTTGATGCCCCGATCCTGAGAGTTTGTGCTCCCGATACTCCGCCACCATCATCTCAGGTTCTTGAAAAAGCCTTCCTTCCAAATGATGCGAGGATCATTTCCGCAGTGAAGGAATTGCTTTAAAATAAAGGGACAGGCGTATAAGTCTGTTTTTACTATAATTTATATCAAATCTGTAGGGGAGAACCTGTGTGTTCTCCCTTTTTGTCATAATTATTTGTCAAAGTGAGGTGAGAGCTTTGATAGTTTCAGCAAGAGCTATTTATAAAGATGGGAAACTAATCTTTTATAACTCGGATGAAATTCCAGAAGATGGTACAGAGGTTGTAGTCAATTTTATTAAAACTCAAGAGAAACCTGTGTATTCATTGCAAGGTAGCTGGGCAAAGTATTTTCCAGAAAACTTTGATATTGATGAGGATTTGAAAGAGATACGCAGGGAATGGGAAAAAGAAATAGATGAGTTGTTTGAGAATGATAGCTATATATCATAGAAAGTGGATATGTTGAAACGATCTGGAACTAGAAACGATATAAGAATAACTAACGTTTGTGCCGCTTTTGAACAGCAGATCAATAAACCCAAAATAATTGAATTTGTGAATAATGGTTGGAATATCCATTCAGGTGGTCATTTTCAGGGAATTCAAAGAATAGATGTTGCTGATTTTACTTACTTCATCATTACTGGAAGTTCTGAAGACGAAGCTTATTTCATTATCGTTGGAAAAACATCAGATAAATACGAAATAATACAAAAGAAAGAGATCAGTAGAAACCCATACAGGCATGCAGGTGGTATTCAGGTTGTGGGAGATTATCTTGTTGTGGGTATAGAAGATAACCAGAAGCAGAATGTGTCCCAAGTGCTTATATTCGATATAAAAGAACCAGATAAATCCATTGGAGAACCCATCTTAGCAATTCATCGTGAAGGAAAGAAAAAGCTTGCTACCGCAGGGGCAGTGGCTATGACAAAAGTAGGACGTGAATACCTGTTAATAGTTGGATCATGGGATTCTGATACACTGGATTTTTACAGGTCTAATGGCAAGAATCTTGGCGAATTAAACACAGACAGAAAATCTTTATGCGAATTCAGCTATTGGTTTACGTGGAATAAAGACGAATCAAACAGAGATGATTGGTACGACAGCAAATGGGGGAATTATCAGAATATTAATCTAATAAATGACTTGAATGATAACGTATGCCTGATCGGATACTATTTTGACGAGGAAAATGGCTTTGATTATACTGATTTATTTTCACTTCATCTTGATAAACCCATACCTGAAATGATAAAGAAAGAAAGTAGTAAGCGAATGGTCTGCAAAAACGGCGCAAGTTTCAACTATTGTGGAGGTAGTTTCGTCAAAGATGAGAATATCATTATTAGCTACGCTTGCAGTGCTGATTGTAGTGATCGTGGGGTAATCAACGAGTTTAATTTGTAGAACATAAGGTATATTTGTTGAATAATAGAGAGGGGTGAATGATATGGAAAAGCAAGTATTAGGACGATATGTTGTAGTCGATCCAGAAATTTGTCATGGTAAACCAACTTTTCGCGGCACACGAATTTTTGTTGCGGATGTACTTGAACAAGTAGCCAGAGGAATGGATTGGGATGTGATTATTGGGGAATGGCGCGGATCAATAAATAAAGAAGCAATTACTGAGGCAGTTCGTCTTGCTCGTGAGGCGTTTTTAACTCATGCAACTGAGTTAGTACCAACAGAGATAGAAGTATGAATATATTAGATGAGAATATTCTTGATAAGCAAAGATACTATCTAAAAAATTGGCGAATTCATGTTCGTCAAATAGGTTATGAAATTGGTCGTCAAGGGATTAAGGATGAGGAGATTATTCCACTTCTGCATCAGCTTGGTGAAGTGACTTTTTTTACACGTGATTATGATTTCTACCAGCGTAATCTCTGCCATACTCGCTATTGCTTGGTATGTTTAGCTATTGAAGAATATGAGGTTGCCGATTTCGTTTATCATTTCTTGAGACATCCAGAATTCAATACTAAAGCAAAACGAATGGGTAAAGTGGTTCGTGTAAGCCATAATGTGATACGAATGTGGAAACTTCATGATGAAAAAGAGTATGAGCTATCATGGCAATAAGTTTGCTTCTGTCAGGAAATGACAAGAAAGGAAATGTTGTTATGGGAAAGATAAGAAAATCGGTGTTTATAATAAAAGTTGCTCCTTTCTGTTTAGTATTCTTTCTTGTTTGCCTTAGTTCTGCGTATGCCCTTGCCGAAACGAAGCAGAATAAACGTTTTATACTGAAAAATATACCATTAGAGCAGATTGGTTCTGCGTCAAGAGCTATAATAATGAAATCTTCTTATAAGGGATATAATTATCTTGTGAAAAGCGATTTTACTGCTAACCAAAGATTGTTTTTTGACAAAGTAGAAAAGAGAAGAAATACTGGGAATTATTTAATGTATGCTGGATCTGATAGTAAATTGATCTTTGACAAATCCGGAAGTTTAAGATTTGAGGGAATCATGTTTTATGCAAAAAAACTAGATAATATACCAACTATTGAATTTATTAGTTCTTATGTTTACTTACTTAGGATATGGACAGTTAATAGCGAACATAATATCATAGGTAATGTAGAATATTTTGGTTATCAAGTTGAAAGCAATTCTGAATACCCCTTCGTATTCAAGATGGTTAAAGATAAAGGCTATACTTATCTCTGCGGTCGTGGCACAATTACAGACAAAGATGGAAAGACCTATAAACTCGGATACGAAGATACTGTAGATACATGGTTACCACTTATAAAATCCAATGTTCAGCTTGCTCGTGAAGGCGCGGCGCAGGCTTTGGGTTGGTTAGCGAAGACGAAGGAAGATAAAGACAAAGTTGTGCCTGCCTTAATTGGTGCATTGACAGACAATGCGATGGAAATAAGACGTGATTCTGTTGAATCATTGGGGCGGATCGGTGATTCCAGAGCAAAAGAATCACTTGAAAAGATAGCAAAAGAGGATAAAGATGACTGGGTTCGTGAGGTTGCTGAGGAATCGGTAGGTCTCATTGAAGTGAAGATTGCATCAGAGAAACTTGCTGGTGGAGATAAAACAGCCATCGCTGAACTGTCGAAGGCTTTGGATCATAAATGGTTTCTTGTGCGCAGAACAGCAGTTGAATCTCTCGCAAAAGGTGGAGCAGATGCGATAGAACCATTGGTAAAAGCATTAAAGAATGATGATTCCGAAACTCGCATAAATTCTGCAAAATCATTGGCAGAGATCAGCGATAAAAGAACGATTGAACCGTTGAAATCTGCATTAACAGAGGAAAAGGACGAGGACGTGAAGAAAGCATTTGAGGAAGCTATCAAGAAACTGGAAAAATAATACTATTTTGAGATAATCAGAATAAATTATGAATTGGAGGAGATAATAATGTCAGACACTATGGAAACAGTAAGTCAACAAAATTTGATAGAAAAACCTAAAGAAATATTAGATCGGATTTCTGAAAAGCATATACCTACGTTGGTGACTAAAGATGATCATCCAACAATGGTAATATTACCCTATGAAAATTATCAGCAGTTGACTAAATCACGGCAAGAACGTTTGCGAGAAGTATATGATCATATGCAAACATGGGTTGCTAAGAATTCAGAATCTTTAAAAGGATTGGATTCAGTAAAGTTAGTTAGGGAGACACGAAGACATAGATGATAGTCTTAGATGCTTCTGTAATTTTGAAATGGTTCCTTATTGAAGAAAATCGTGATATTGCTTTAACGCTTCTTGATAGACATATTAACGAGGATGAGCAAATAGCAATACCAGAACTTTTATACTATGAATTTGGAAATATTATGGCATTGAAAACCGAATTATTAGAAGATAAGATTATAGAGGCCATAACCTTTCTTTATAGATTAGATTTGAAAGTTATTTCTCTGAGTCAGCATGAATGTATTGAAGCAATACGTCTATCTCGTTTATATAAAATAAGTGTATATGATGCAAGTTATGTGGTTTTGTCGAATTCACTAGGCGTTCCTTTTATTACCGCTGATGAAAAGCTTGTTCGAAAAATGAAAAATGCTCCTTTTGTGAAAACTCTGAATAATTATCTCAAAGCATAAATGTAAAGGGTTGAATACAAAAGGAAGTTTAGTTTATGGTAAAAACTAGAAACTGCTATACATGGAGGCGTTTCCAATGCTAAGTCAAGATGAAATTAAAAGTATACTGGACAAAGTGATGTCTATATCCACTGCGGATGAAACTGAAGCCTATGTGGGTAGTTACCGAAATTCACTGACACGTTTTGCTGAGAATCACATACATCAAAACGTCTCACAAGACAACGTTTATCTATCCGTAACGGCTGTATTGGGGAACCGTATGGGTGAAGCCAGCATCAACAAAATGGATGATGATTCCATTAAGAGAGTAGTATCTGATGCGATTGAGATCGCTCAACTTTCTCCACCTGATGAAGAATTGCTTCCCCGTATGAGTCCACAAAAATATCAGGAAGTGCAGGCTTATGACCCTGATATTGACGATCTCACACCTATGGATAGGGCAAAGGAAGTTGCTTACGTTGTCAAAGCTTGTGAGAAAAATGGATTAAAAACTGCTGGTGCTTTTACTGACAGTAGCGGTATCAGCGCAATGGGTAATTCAAAAGGGCTTTTTGCATCCTACAAGCGGTCTGATATAAACTTCAGCGTTACTGCGATGGGTGATGATACCTCCGGTTGGGCTGATAAATCATCTTTCAAAAGATCAGAGATTGACGTTAAATCGATAGGTCAGATAGCGATTGACAAAGCAATTAGTAGTCGTAACCCAAAGGATATACCGCCGGGGAACTATACCGTTATCCTTGAACCAGATGCGGCATCTGAACTGATAGGCTTTATGTTATATGGCTTCAATGCACTTGCTGTTGACGAAGGCAGAAGCTTTCTTACAGATAAAATGGAACAGAATATCGTCGGTGATTACGTTACACTGATCAGTGATCCATATCATCCACTTCATCAGGGACGACCTTATGATGGTGATGGCATACCGACAAAAAGGATTGAATTGATCAAAAACGGAGTAGCACAGAATTTGGTATATGATCGTTTGACAGCCAAAAAACATGGCGTGGAACCAACTGGTCACGGTGGTGGTGGTAGAAACGCTTACGGTGCATATCCATCTTCCCCGGTTATGGATGGTGGAAATGCCACACTGGAAGAAATGATCGCTTCTACGGACAAAGGTATCCTCGTAACTAGATTCTGGTATACAAACTACGTTGATCCTATGAAGCTTATAATTACAGGCATGACGAGGGACGGTACGTTCTGGATCGAAAACGGCAAGATAATTCACGGTATAAAGAACTTCAGGATCAACCAGAACATTCTTGATATGCTAAATAACGTCGAGATGATGTCAAAGCCTGTTCTAGCTGGCGGTATTGTTATTCCTGCGATGAAAGTAAGAGATTTCAATTTTTCCAGTGGGACAGATGCAGTTTGATTTATTCGTAAAAAGAGCTTCGTATTAATACTTATCACTATTCTCAATAAGGGGGATAAATCTTGGAAATAAAACAGGTCGTTGTGACAGGTCAGAATCAGGTTGAGATTCAAAAAGATACGCTAGATGAAAAAAATCTTGGACCTAATGAACTACTCATTGAAACTGAATATACTTTTATCAGCACAGGCACAGAATTAGCTAATTATACAGGCAAAGAGCCAAAAGTTTTCCAACCCGGTGCTTGGTGTGCATATCCATGGAAATCAGGATATGCAAACGTTGGAATCGTTAAAGCTGTTGGTAATCAAGTAGCTAGAGCAAAGATCGGTGATAGAGTTTTCACGTATGGAAATCATGCTTCTTTTACTAGACGTCATGAGTCAAGTCTCGTCATAAAAGTTCCAGATGATATTGATCCGGGTATTGCCACTGCATCAAGGATGGCGGGAGTTGCCGCAACAGCGTTTATTGTTGCAGAGATAAAAGGTAATCCATGGGTCGTTGTTTTCGGGCTTGGTCTGGTTGGAAATCTAGCCAGTCAGTTGCTAAAGATTAAGGGATGCCGTGTCATTGGTGTTGACCCTGTCGAGTTCAGACGTAAGTTGGCTGAGAAATGCGGGATTGAATATACTCTTGGTGGGAACGCCGAAGCTGTTCACAAAGGCATTGCTGAGATCACTAATGGCGGTATGGCAAATATCACTATTGACGCTGTTGGGCATAGCGCAGTTGTGATGCAGGCTCTCAAGGAGACCGCTTCTTTTGGGCAGATAGTCATTCTTGGGTCTCCTAGAGTCACTGTTCAAGGCGATTTAACAGAATTACTAGGTGATGTCCATATAAGATGGATAACTATTCGTGGTGCATTGGAATGGTGCATACCCATGTATCCTGAAGCTACAGAAGGCATATCTCAGTTCACTAAACAGCAGATGATATTCGATTGGCTTAGAAGCAGTGAATTGGATGTCGAATCATTAATTTCACACAGGCTGAAACCAGAGCAAATAAAGCAGGCTTACGACGGGCTTCTCAACGAACCACAGACTTATACCGGCGTATTGCTTGAATGGAAATAATTTTCGAATATGACTTTCCTTCTCCCTGTTGGGAAAAGGTTAGAGCTTGCCCTGAACTTGATTCAGGGATGAGGGTGAATAATCATGATAGCAAAACCAACGACTCAACAGCTTGCATGGCAGGAAGCTGAATTGACAATGTTCCTGCATTTTGGTGTGAATACTTTTACTGATCGTGAGTGGGGAGAAGGTACAGAGGACCCAAAGATATTTAACCCGATAGACCTTGATGCACGTCAGTGGGTTCAGTCTGCCAAAGATGCTGGTTTCAAGTATATGATACTCACAGCTAAACATCACGATGGATTCTGTCTGTTCCAGAGTAAATATACAGAACATTCCGTCAAGAACAGTCCATGGAAAAATGGCAAAGGTGATGTTGTAAAAGAGTTATCTGATGCTTGTCGTGAATTTGGAGTGAAGATGGGATTTTACCTTTCACCGTGGGATAGGCACGAACAAAGCTATGGTGATTCGCCAGTTTATAACCAGTATTTCAAGAATCAGCTTGCGGAACTGCTGACGAATTATGGTGAGATGGCAGAAGTCTGGTTTGATGGCGCCTGCGGTGAGGGTCCAAATGGCAAGAGACAGGAATACGATTGGGCTGGATTTTATGATGTTGTTCGTAAGCATCAGCCAAATGCGCTAATTGCCATCTGCGGTCCTGACGTAAGATGGGTTGGAAACGAAGACGGTTACGCCCGTGAGACAGAATGGAGTGTTCAGGAACCTAATCCTACTTTCCATCCGGGTGCTACTGATAAAATATGGTATCCGGCAGAATGTGACGTTTCGATACGTCCGGGTTGGTTCTGGCACGCAAGCGAGGATGAAAGGGTAAAGTCACTTGAGCATTTGATTGACATTTATTACAAATCAGTTGGTCGTAACAGCGTTTTGCTTCTGAATGTACCGCCAAACAATCGAGGGCTTATCGCTGATCCTGATGTCCAAAGACTTAAAGAGTTCCGTAAATCGCTGGATGAAACATTTACCGTTGATTTTGCTATGGGTAAACCAGTATCTGCTGACAGCGTAGAACTCCCGGCATCCAGCGCAGTTGATGGTCGTGGAGATACTTATTGGATGCCAAAAGAAAAAACTACAGGTACTCTGGAAGTGGATTTAGGTAAACCAGTGACGTTCAATGTGTCAATGGTGAAAGAATACATCCCGATGGGTCAAGGGGTCGAAGCCTATTCCATCGAGGCATGGGACGGAACAGAATGGAAGGTGATTTCCACAGGCACAACCATTGGGCATAAGAAACTTGATAGATTCTCTGATGTTACAGCAAGCAAAGTGCGCCTGAATATTCAAAAATCTCAATTTACACCGCAAATTCGTGCCTTTGGATTATTCAAAGCATCAAGATTCTAATTTTTTATATACATGAATCCTGTTAGTAGAATTATTTTTAGCAATATACATAGCTTGATCTGCATATTTGAGTAGCATCTCGCTATCCATCTCTGCTGTAAGTTCTGCTATACCGAAACTCAAACTTATATCTTGATAAGCTGTATCAGATAATTTTTCAACTATTCTATTGGCAATACATACAGCCTGATCAGATTGGACTTCGGGAAGTATTACAGAGAATTCGTCTCCACCGAAACGATATGCAGAGTCAACTTCCTTTCTTATGCTTTGCAAAATGCTCTGCGCTACTGCTTTCAGGACTTCATTTCCACCCGAATGTCCATAAGTATCATTATAGCTTTTTAGATTATCTACATCAAGGAATATGAGGCACAGCGGATGCTCCTGTCTCTTGTTTCTGGCGACTTCTTGTTCCAATCTATCTTGAAAACATCGCCAGTTATATAATCCGGTCAATTCATCCCTTATAGACAGTTCTTTGAGTTCCTTGTTATCTTTCTGAAGTAGTGCTAAATGTTTTTTTACAGTCTCAAGCTCTTCTCGTAAATTTTTGATAGTTTCTTCTGCTATTTTCAACTGATTATTTTTATCTAAGTATGACATCTTTTCTCCAAAATTAGACAGAATATTTTGTTTTAATATATGGATAGTTATATAAATAGATAAACGATATTCTGAATTATGAGATTACGTGAGGTACGTCAAAATTTGTAGACAAATATGTGGTTATTATTGTATAATTACTTATGTATATAAAAACACACTATTAATGTAGAAAGGAAATACACAATGAAAAATGTTTCGAGTAGATATAAGCGTATAAATATCTCTATTCCATTAGAAACCCTTCAATTGTTAAATGATATTGCACCACCCAAAAAACGAAGTCAGATAATTGTAGAAGCTGTTACACAGTATGCAAATACGATAAAACGACTTCAACTCCGTGAACAGTTAAAAGCTGGTTATCTAGCAAATGCTGAAAGCGATCGACAGATCTCAGAAGAATGGTTTCCTATAGAGCAAGAAGCTTATGAGCAAAGTAGACGAAGCTATCAAAATTAGTCTTGGATTAATAACAGTTTAATTTTTTATGATGATTATGTTGACATTTTGATCTGTATGGTGTATAATCCGTACTATATTAGGATTGTATCAATATTTGATTTTATATGGTTTAAAATTTCAATATGTCATCTAATGTTCTCGAAGCTACGAAATATTGGCTTGCGCTTAGTTCTATCAAGAGTGTAGGAGCAAGAAAAATCCAAAAATTGGTGGAGAAATTTGGCTCACCAGAAGCAGTTTTTTCCGCTCCAGTAATTGAATTAGCAGACCAGCTAAAAAGCTATGCATTAGCTTGCGAGATCATTCAGTCCGTTAAGGAACTGACAAAGTTTGAGAATATAATCAAGCAAATAACAAAATCGGGAATTGACGTTATTTGTCCTGATAGCCCTGAATATCCATATTTGCTAAGATTTATAAAAGATCCACCGCCTATTCTGTTTAAGAAAGGAGTAATGCCCGATAATAATTATATAACTGTTGCTATTGTAGGAACTCGTTTCCCAAGTGATGGCGGTGCCAGATTTGCAAGGGAAATGGCTGGTAAGCTTGCACAAAGAGACGTTGTCATAGTAAGCGGATTAGCACAAGGTATTGATACTTCAGCCCACGTTGGAGTATTAAATGCCAAAGGAAGAACTCTTGGAGTACTTGGTTCTGGTCTAAATATGATATATCCACCGGAGAACGTTCAGTTAGCTTTAAGAATATGCAGAAAAGGCGCTATTCTTTCAGAATGTCATCCAAATGAGATTGTATCAAAAGGCAAGCTGATACAACGGAATCGCATAACTAGCGGTATTTCGCAAGGTGTTATACTTGTAGAACCCGAAAGAGGCGCAAAAAATACTGCTAATTGGGCTTCAAAGCAAAAAAGACCTGTCTTTATATATGATCCTGAAAATAAATATGAGACTCTGACACTTCCTGCAAATTGTCTGGCAATAAGAGGTTTAGATGAGATTGACGTGATTTTAGATAAATTGGGAACTGTTGAAATCTTCTCTTTATCAACAGATTCTAGTGATCAAGCATTTTTATTTTAAAAATAACATTTTTTTGTGGATTTCATTAAAATTTTCTCTTTACAAAACTCTTTAAGTTTGCTAAACTAGTAGAACGTTTGGATATTGAAGCCGTAAACGTAGATAAGAACACGATTTTCAGAGCAATATTAGCTTATTATTTTCATTAAAAAAATATGTCATCAGAGAAAAAAATCTCTGGACATGTGTTAAAGGAGGTGTTATACTAGAGAAAGTTGTTAGTTAAATTAACCTGAGACCCCATTTTTTGTTTTTAAAAGCAAAAAAAACCTTGATTTAGCTTTGTCTTCATGTTAAAATGTTCTTGATTTCGTGTAACAGTTGTGTTATATATTATTATTGTTACACAGACAAGCGATTTAATTTACATTGCCAAAAGATGTAATAACGTGATACCATTTATTTGGTTTCTTCTCTTAGTTAGAGAGAATTTACACTCGGCCCTATATAGCTTTGTAATTTCAATCCTGGGTCGAAAAAAGAAAGGGGTGATGGATGAGGAGAACTCTTGGTTTGGCTTAGGCGATACTAAAAAAATTGTTGTATTGCTAACGCCTCTCACAGTTTGGTCGAATTATTTTTATTAGGTTTACTGTGAGGAGGGGCGAAAGCTCGAGGATAAGGAGTGACACTAATGAAGAATGTACTGAGAATCTCTGCTTTGTTGACTGCGGCTTTGATGGTATTTATTATGGTTGGTTGTGGTGGCGCTGACGAGAATGCTAATGCAGATAAAACAGCACCGACGTTGGTTTCTACTACTCCAGCTACCGGTTCAGCTATTGCCGCTAATGGTACTGTCGCTATGGTATTTAGTGAAGCTATGAAAGAAGTAACCGTTGCCGGCGCAGCTGGTACTGTTGCTCTTGGTGCCGACGGTAAGTCTGCAACATGGACACCAACTGGTGAAATACCAGTTGGTACTGCCACATTGACGATCAACGGTTCAGATAAGGCTGGAAACGCATTAGCTGCTGCAACACTCGCTTTAACAGTTAAAGTTGCCGATAAAGAAGCGCCAGATATTGACGCCGCTAAATGCTCTCCAGCAAACGGCGCAACCGGTGTTGATCCTGCTACTGTTACTAAGATCGTTGTCACGTTCACCGAGACAATGGGTGAAGTAAAATTGGATTCTTTTTTGCCGACTGATGCCAAAGTTGATTCGAAATTTGATGGGGACAAGACCCTTACCATTTCATTCCTTGGCGGATACAAACTGAGTAACGAAATGGAAATCATAGCCACTGTCAGCGGAAAAGATGGCGCAGGCAACCCTCTAAAGACAACTGCATTTACATTTACTACAATGAAGAAGGCAGAATAAACCTTTTCAAACGAGGTTTATGTTTGCCTTTGTTCATTAGGCACAAAAAGGGCAATGTGTTAATTAAGCACATTGCCCTTTTTTCTGTTTACTCTTGACATTAAATCTAACTTGCTTTAAAATATTTTGGAAAATCTTAAAAGCAAATGTGAAATCTTTTATTAAAAGCTCAAATTAAGGAGCGTGAATTAGTGAATGCTTGAGGTAAAAGTCAAAAAAGATGAATCCATAGATAAGGCGCTTAGACGCTTTAAAAAACAGTGTGACAAAGAGGAATTGAGCAAGGAAATGAAAAAGCGAGAGAGTTATGAAAAGCCCAGTGAGATACGCAGAAAGAAATCTGTAAAGTCTCAACGAAAGGGCAAAGGTACAGGTTTCTAGGATAAGTTTAGATGTTTTTTAAGCATGAATTCTGTAGTTATTCACTTTATTCGGATAAGTTGGAAATATGCTGTCTGTTTTTATAATCGGAAATGAATATGCTTCACGAATTGCTCTTACGGATCTTCTGGAGCAACACGGCTATAGGACTAAAAGCTTTTCAGATGTAGATGTATCTCTTGGGCAGCTCAAAGGCGATGATTGCGACCTTATACTAACCGATATGAAAATAGGTGACGTGGATGCGACAGAGATACTGAAATCTGTAAAGCAACTCGACCCTAACGTAGAAGTCATTGTTTTTGCAGAATCTGACTCAATCAAATCTGCTGTAGAAGTCATGAAGCTTGGTGCTTTTGATTATATGCTAAGACCGGTGGATTTTGATGAGCTTCTTATTAAGGTAGAGAGAGCCCTTGAGCGTAAAAGAATGACCGAAGAGATAGAACGCTTACAGGAGCAATTTCGCAATGAATACGGACTGGATACAATCATCGCCGAAAGTGCGGAGATGCGTAACGTACTTCACAGCGTTTTCAGAGTAGCTGAAAATGACAGTCCGATTTTACTTCAGGGAGAAAGCGGAACCGGAAAAGAATTGATAGCTAGAGCCATACACAGTAGTGGACGACCCGGCAAGCCATTTGTACCGATCAACTGTGGGGCAATGCCCGAAACATTACTCGAAAGTGAGTTATTCGGATATATGAAAGGCACATTTACCGGAGCTAAGTTTAATAAAAAGGGTTTGCTTGAGGAAGCTCACGGTGGTACTATCTTCATGGATGAGATCGGTAATATGTCACATGCAATTCAGGTAAAATTACTTCGTGCATTGGGTTTCGGAGAGATCAGACGGCTTGGAAGTAACACGCCTGTCTACGTTGACGCAAGAGTGGTAGCCGCAACAAACAAAGATATGAAGTCGCTGGTCGTATCAAAAAAATTTAGAGAAGACCTTTATTATCGCTTGAATGTTATTTCCATTATGATCCCTCCACTAAGAAAACGAAAAACCGATATTCTTCCGCTTGCACAGCACTTTCTGAAAATCTATAGCTCCAAAATGGGGAAGAAAGTTTTGAGACTTGCACCTGAATCACGCCAGCTTCTGTTAAAATATGATTGGCCCGGGAATGTTAGGGAATTGGAAAATGTTATAGAAAGAGCAATAGTTTTGGCTCAATATGACACGATTTTCCCTGATGATTTGCCGTCCACATTTCATATACAACATCCGGATATTCTCAGGCAAGCTATATCTGGCAAGTGGAGTTTTGATAGATTGGAGAAAGAGTATATTTCCAGCATCCTTAGTGAGTGTTCTGGTAACCTTTCACAAGCAAGAGAAAAGCTTGGTATAGCACGAAATACTCTCTGGCGTAAGATGAAGGAATACGGCATATCATAATTAATCCCAATGGTGGTGGAGCTAGAAACCCATTTGGCGCAGACTACGAAAGGATTGCAATCCCCGCTGGAGATAAGTATACCGATGCGCTCGCCCAATTAGATTCTGATGGTGATGGATTTGCCTAAAACATCAAACCAAATTTAGCATCTTGTCTATAGTGTCCCATGCCTTAACTCTTATATCCTCTGGCACTGTCACCTCGTAAACCATGTCTTCAAGCGACCAGAGAATCTTCTCAAGGGTGTTTAGCTTCATGTTGGGGCAGTCAGCTAATCGTGAGGCAGGATAGAACTTTTTATCGGGATTTTCTTTTTGTAGTGTGTGCAATAATCCGATCTCTGTCCCTATGATGAATTCTTTAGCATCTGATTCTCTGGCAAACTTGCACATCCCACTGGTGCTTAATGCCTGATCTGCTAATTCTACTACGTCAGCGTTACATTCTGGATGCACTATTACTACTGCATTGGGATTCTCTTTTTTCATGTTTATTATGTCTTGTGCAAGGATACGGTGATGCGTTGGACAATAGCCTTCCCAGAGGATCATACTTCTTCCAGCCTTTTTGGATACAAAATCACCAAGACTTTTGTCGGGAATAAATATTATCTGCTCATCTTTTGGGATTGAGTTTACGACTTTGACAGCGTTTGCTGACGTACAGCATATATCACTCTCGGCTTTTACTGCGGCTGTTGAGTTCACGTAACAGACGACTTTAGCTTCTGGATAGCGTTTCTTCGTCTCTCGAAGCTGACGGACAGTTATCATGTTAGCCATAGGGCATCCTGCGTTTTCGTCTGGTATGATCACTGCCCTATCGGGACATATTATAGCCGCTGTCTCTGCCATAAAATACACTCCGCAGAAAACGATCACTTTAGCTTTCGTCCTGGATGCTTCGATAGATAAACCTAGCGAATCACCAGTGAAATCTGCAATATCCTGCACTTCACCAATCTGATAATTGTGAGCTAAAATTACAGCGTCACGATCTTTTTTTAATTTTATAATCTTTTGAATTAATACCTCATCAGACATTTGAGGAATACCTCTCTTTAATCACTCCAAAGTGTCATTAGCAAATATTGACTGGTTTACCTTTTTTACTCGATTCACGGATCGCTGAGATTATCTTTGTGGCGGCTAAACCATCTTTTCCTGTGACCATTAGCTCTTTATCATTGACTACGCAGTCTACGAAATGCCTTATAGATTATTACCTCTAATAATTTAATATTGTGTTTTTGCCTTGCCCCAAGATGTTGTTAATTTGTCTGCGGAAGAAACGTCATTTGCTCTTTCCAACCCATTTTTCATAATTGCATTAACATCATTTTCAGTCAATGCTGTATTAAACATGATGACTTCGTCAATGAAACCATCAAGAATTTGTGGGCTTTGACCTCCTATCGAAAGAGGTCCTGCAATGGTACTTATCGGACCAGCAGTACTCGTTGCAACTTTAGCTAATACACCATCAATATAAAACTTCATTTCGCCTTTGACATTCCTTGTAAATGCTAAATGATACCATTTTTTAAGGTCTAAGCTGACGCCTGAACGATCATCAAATCTAGCTCCGCCTGCGTAAACCAGTCCACAAGGTTCCTGTGGCAACTCAATCCACATCAAGTATCCATTGCTATAGGGGTTCTTTCCTGCCAGAGAGTTCCATGTTCCTGACGTAACCACTCTTCTCAGATAAACCCATGACAGGATAGTGATCTCGTTAAGCCCGTTTAGATTATCACTATCTGGAATGTCTATTTTGCTAGTTGCCCCATCAAATTCTAAAGCTTTACCGAATTTTCCATCTATCCATTTTGCTCCGCTAATCTTGCCGTCGTTGCCATTTTCAGACCAATCTTTTACTGTATCACCCTTGCCTTCATCAAAAAGCCATGCTCCAATGAAAGTTTTTGGGTCAATCTTGGCGTAACCTATGTTAGCAAAAATCAGACAAAAAATTGATACATAAATACAAAATAAAATAAATCTTGATTTCAATTTAATACCTCCAATAATTTATGCTGGCTTTAGTGTATGCAAAAAGAAGGACGTTATCCAACGTCCCTCTTTATTTGGTATTTATGATACTTCGACTTTTTCCAACGGTTGCCTGTTACCGAAAGTGATCTGTGGTCCTTTTACTGGAGCCGCCCAGCGCACTGCGTTGGCTATTATCTTTAACACCGTTTCGTTGTGATAAGTCGGATAGCTTTCGTGACCGGGACGGAAATAGAATACTTTGCCCTGATTGCGATAGTAGCAACATCCGCTTCGGAAAACTTCTCCGCCCTGAAACCAACTTACGAATACGAGTGTATCAGGGTCTGGAATATCAAACCTTTCGCCGTACATCTCTTCGTGTTCGATCTCCACGTATTCACCGAGTCCTTCAGCAATCGGATGTTCGGGTTCGATAACCCATAAACGCTCTTTTTCGCCGATCTCACGCCATTTGAGATTGCAGGTTGTACCCATGAGTTTTCTGAATATCTTTGAGAAGTGTGCGGAGTGCAGGCAAATAAGTCCCATACCGTCCAGAACACGATTGTAGACTTTTTCAACGATAGCGTCTTTAACTTCGTGGTGTGCCATGTGACCCCACCAGAGCAGGACGTCGGTTTTTGCCAGAACATCATCAGTGAGTCCATGCTCTGGATCGTCAAGCGTGGCAGTTCGGGCTTCCATACCCTGAGCCTTCAGGTATTTTGCAATAACTGCGTGCATACCTTCGGGATATAGTTTTTTTATGTGTTCATTTGTCTTTTCGTGACGACCTTCGTTCCATACAGTGACACGGATCATAGTTATTGTCTCCCTTCTTTAGTTTCTATTTTAAGTCATTTACTATTACGTCAATGTTAGTATCATATTAGCACATTCGATTCGACTTTGCAATACTTGAACAAACAATCCAAGCATAAACTTCTCATCCGCTTTGTTTAATCAATCCCATACTTTTCGTTGATCTCCTTCTGATATCCATCAACCTTACCTGAGATCATATCCTCAATCTTTACTGGGCACTTAGACAGGGAGGATTCTGTAATTGCATAGGAAATGGCTATATCTTGTAATCCTTGCCAGCCGTGATTATCTGGCTTCTCTCCTGTCTGAATTGCACGAATAAACTCGAAAAGCTCAAGTGCGAAGGTATCCGTGATCTCTTTAGTAAAAAGCCTTTCTTTAATTTCCACACCAACGGATTCAACGAATTGTTGCTGAACGTCTATCTTTGTGCCATCATCCAGAGCTATTTTGGGGTTGCCCGATGCGTCCTTTAGAGAACCTTTTGATCCCTGAATGGTAAATCCATCTTGGAATCCAGTTGCCTCGCCATGTCCACCCCATCCTGTTCCGAACATACCAATAGCTCCGTTCTTGAATTTCAGTATTGCGAAGGCTACATCATCTACGTTGCTTGGAACTTTCTGGATAACCTCACCTGTTTCGTTTCGATTGGTTCGAAACGGAAGCAATACCTTTGTTACCCCATAAACCTCGTCTACTTCTCCGCAAAGGTAGCGGATGATATCGAATGAGTGAGAACCAAGATCCAATACTGCACCTGCGCCTGCTATCATTTTATTGTGACGCCAGGGTGTTCCAGCAACAATCTTGTCGGGGTACCATACCTGTGCACCTGTGCTTCCGAACACCATCATCTGCTGTTCACCGATATAATCCTGATCTAGTGCCCAACGAGACATTCGTACACCTTGCGCAAATCGGGCATTCTCCGATATGGCAATCACTTTATTCATCTTTTCTGCTATCTTTACCATCTTCAGTCCGGCTTTGACTGTGATTGCAAAAGGTTTTTCAACAGTCGCATGCATACCATTCTCAAGTGCAGTCAAAGCAAGCGTATGGTGTGAACTGACTGAAGAGCAAATATCTGCGGCATCTGCCGCTTTATCATGTGCCAGATGCTCAAAATCTGTGTATACAGTAGGTCTACTACCACCTTGAAATTGTAGTACAACGTCTGCTACTCTTTCTGCTCTGTCTTTCTCTACATCACAAGCCGCTGTGATCTGGAAAGTATCTACTCCATTTTCTAGTAATATTTTATAACCGTTAAGGTGAGCGTAACTAATGCCACCACATCCCGTTATTGCAATTCTGACTTTATTTGACATACTGAATCCTCTCTTTCATTTTTTAAGTTATGTTATAACTCATAATCTTGGATATAGTATACTCTCAATGTGATCCAGCGTCAATTGCATTTGGCTTATTTTTTGTAATCGTTAAAAAATAGGTCTTTTGGAAGTCTGAAGCCTTCCATTTTTCAACAAATACTACATTTATATCTATTAATCAAGCCTAGAATCTGGTATAATTTTTGGTATTCTTGATTAATCATAATCTAAGTTATTACTCGCAAAAGAACGCTAAAAACAATTTGGAGGTTTCTTTAATGGAAGCTTATAGAGTCGGTATAATAGGTTGTGGTGGTATAGCCAGAGAACATGCCAGAGCTTATGGGAAAATTAGCAATATGAAGGTGATTTCCGGGGCGGAGTTGGACCCGGATAGACGTGAGAATTTTGCCAGAGACTTTGGTCTACAAAGTTCGTATAAGGATTATCAGGAGATGCTGGAGAAAGAATCTCTGGACATAGTAAGCGTTTGCACCTGGCCCAAAACTCACAGTGATGCAGTATGCAAAGCCGCCCAGTCTGGTTGCAAAGGCATAATGTGCGAAAAATCTATGACGACAAACCTTAGTGAAGCGGATTGGATGCTCAAAGCCTGCCGTGAAAATAACGTTCGCCTAGCCATAGGGCATCATCACCGATTTGATCCACAACTGATGAAAGCAAAGGAATTGATTAACGACAAAGCTGTGGGTGATGTTGTTTTACTTTGGGGACATTGCAGTCTCGATCTTATGAATAACGGTTCCCATGTAGTGGACATGATCAATTTTCTGAACAATGATCAAGAAGCTGAATGGGCAATGGGGCAGATAGACACCCGAAACAAGCACAAAGGTTATGCAAATCACCCGGATATGTACGCAGAAGATATGGCAATGGGTAGGATCTGCTACAAGAACGGTGTTCGGGCAACTGTTGAATTGGGGGAATTTGCTCCTCAAAATTGGCAATTCCATGTTATCGGGACAGATGGTATAATAGATGTGAATTTCCCGGACGGTACTCCAATAAGACTAATGTCGGCAAAAACCAATGGTTGGATTGTGCCGAAACTTGAGATATATGACCCGCGCGAAGCAGAGATGCTGGAGTTGATAAAATCAATAGAGGAAAAAAGAGAGCACATTTCAAGCGGACAGATAGGACGAAATTGTCTGGAAATAATAATGGCTATCTTTGAGTCTTCTCGAAGCCGATGTTTGGTAAATCTTCCACTGAAAATTCAGGAAAACCCGTTAGAAATTATGATGAAAGAGGTTTGATATAGGCACTATTGTGCCATATCGCATTCTCAAAGGAGTAAACTAATGGAAGGACTACTTATTATAGCTACATTTGCATTGTCTTATGTTGACATCCAACTACCTGAACCACAGCCATATCCATCGGTGGCATGTACACTTGATGAGTTAGAGCGACTACGCAGCGCATATTCGACCATCGGACCGGGTCACGAGGTATTGATGAAGCAGTTGCAACAGGCTGAACTAGCGCTGAAGCATGACGTAGAGTTTCCACCAGAAGGGGGACAGCACAACCAATGGTACCAGTGTGATCAGTGTCAAATCGCTTTGGAAACGGTTGATGACACCCATCATCACTGTCCCAAATGCGGTCAAGTATACAGTGGATATCCTTATGATAACGTAATCTACAGTCAGAAGCATTATAGGCTAACTCGTGATATGGAAGTTTGCGCATGGGCGTTTGCCATCACAGGCGAAACAAAATATGCCCGGCGAGTTCGAGATATTCTGGTGGGATATGCTCAACGATATATGTCCTATCCATATCACAGCGCCAATATGGGGAAGAAGACTGACCAACCAAGTAGTTCTGGGGGGCACGTGTTTGAGCAGACCCTTAATGAAGCGGGTTGGATGCTACCGGTTTGCACAGCCTACGATTTGACACGGATTTCAGAGGTATTCTCGAAGTCAGATCACCGATCCATCCGAGAAGATTTTCTGTGGAAGGTATATGAGAATATCATCAAGCATCGTGCTGGTAAAAGCAATTGGCAAACATACCATAACTCAGCTTTTATGCTCATCGGCGGTGTACTTAATGAGGTGAAGCTAATACATCAGGCAATCGAGGATAAAGACAATGGTTTCTATTATCAGATGGAGACTTCGGTACTCCCGGGTGGCATGTGGTACGAAAATTCGTGGGGATATCATTTCTATACATTAGGGGCTGTGCAGCAGATAACAGAAACTGCACGACGTTTGGAAATTAACCTCTATTCAGTACCACAGGTGAAGGAAATGTATACAGTTGCGCTGGATTACCAGATGGTAGATGGGACACTTCCACGATTTGGAGACGCCACAACTATCCGTATTCCGGGACGGATTTATGAATCAGCCTATCACCAGTGGAAGGACCCATTGTTCCTGTCGGTACTTCCCAAGCAACCTACGTGGGATTCAATTCTCTATGGACATACAGAGGAACCGGAAACCGTTAGACAAGCTATAAAGTCCAAAAGTATACTCAAGAGCGGAGCCGGACACGCTATCCTGCAAATTGATGGAGAAAAAGGGCGATCAAGTGTAGTGTTGACATTTGGTCCTTTTGGTGGATTTCACGGGCATTTTGATAAGCTCTCTTTTGTATATTTCGGATTAGGGAGAGAATTGGGATACGATCCAGGACGAGCGCTAAGTCAGGCTTACCGTCTACCGGTGCACAGTAATTGGTATCGGGCGACGACAAGCCACAATACAGTGTTGGTTGACAGATCATCTCAGACAGGCGTAGAGGGAACCAGTGAGTTGTTTGTTGTCTCTCCTGAACTATCCGCTACAGTTGCACATACCGACAAAGCTTACGAAGGGATCATGCACCAACGTTTGTTAATATTGAGACCAGGATTCTTAGTGGTGACAGATGTGCTTACCGCAACTGATGGCAAAGATCATACGTTTGACTGGATGTATCATAATCTTGGGAACAAGATACAGTCAGACTCCGCTCAACAATCCGCTGAACCACCCAATGGGCAGGGATTTGAGTATCTTGAGGACGTACGAAGAGGAACGACTGACGAATCCATTCGAGCGACGGTTACATTAAATGAGGATCGAGTTGAAATTACAATAAACGCAGAAGCTGGCTCTGAGGTGTTAGTTGGTTCTGGAGTAGGTGAATCAGTTCTGGATCGAGTGCCGTTGATATTTGTTACTCGTCAAGGACAGAATGCTCGATTTGCGGCAGTCATTGAACCAGTAAGTGGCAATAAACCTTCAGATGTTGCAGATGTGGCAATTCTGGATCATAAAAACGGTGGATACCTGATCCGAATCAGATTAAGAGATGGAAAAGATGAGGTTTACTCCTATGACCCGAAAGGTATCGCGCGGAATGTAGAGGGAATAGAGACATGTTCGAAACTGCTCTGTTTGAAGCAGGAAAGCACCGGGCAATATAGGATATTGGCTGAATATGATCAAGATAGATGACTCACATCATGAAACATGGTGGGAATCCTTTTTTGATTGTTTATAAAAAATGATTAACAACAAAACAATCATACAAAAAAGTTCCTGCCATATCTATATCAATTTACACTAATATGCCATTATATGGGATGCTAAGGTTAGATCAGACGCTTATAGTATGGGAACAGACGACAGAACTATCCGAGAGTATATAACTACACAAAGTCGAGAAATGAAAAAACGACTAAAGTTGAGAAACATTTATTACTTGATAATATCAAGCAAGTTTCAATAATGTTTTTAAGGGAATTAAGGTGACAAATCGAGTAAAGAATGAAAACGCTCAAAAGGTAGTTCCTTGAGCCAATTAACTAAGGTTTCACATAGCTTTTCAAGGGTTATATAGAATGTGCTACGGGTTATGTTATCCCGCATATAATGCCA
>Ga0315279_10001347_pt1 | contig 41294 bp, 37 predicted proteins | sample YL17G06_20_MG_FD_203694 | JGI IMG/M metagenome (GOLD analysis project Ga0315279, IMG submission 203694) | Sediment microbial communities from Yellowstone Lake, YNP, Wyoming, USA - YL17G06_20 | ecosystem: Environmental > Aquatic > Freshwater > Lake > Sediment | place: USA: Wyoming | collected...
TAGTATATTCTGTCGATGGAGTTAATTGGAATTACTTAGGTACTGCAACAGCAGATGATTATGGTTACTGGTTATATCCATGGAACCGTGTACCTAGGACAGCAAAGCTAAGTGCTAATTATATACCTACAAACTGGTTTTACTATGGGACTGGAGTAATAGTGAATTACATACCCTGCTTGGGTGATGTTGATGGTAATAGAATAGTGCAACTGACTGACCTAGTTCAACTTGCTTTGGCATACGACTCCAAACCAGGAGATTCGAGATGGAATCCTGATGCAGATTTTAATAAAGATAATAATGTCAATCTTCAAGATCTGGTATTATTAGCTAGCCACTATGAATGGAATTATGACAGTTATTGTAATTTTATCGGTTATAGTTAATATTTGAATGAATTCTGCAGCCACTTTAAATCTCAAACATGTAAAGAGTTATGGTGAATTGTTTCGGTATTCTTAAATAATAACATCAAAATAAAGTTTCAATAATTACAACCTAAATAGTTAAACTTTCAGCTGCGATCAGAGTATTTTCTAGGATCATCGCCACTGTCATCGGTCCAACACCGCCAGGAACAGGGGTTATATAAGATGCTGCATCTTTAACTTTTTCAAAATCAACGTCACCTAAAATTTTATCATCTAGTCTTTTTATTCCAGCATCTATGACTACAGCGTTCTTTTTCACCATGTCTTTTTTGATTAATTTAGGTGATCCTACTGCAGTAATCAGAATGTCAGCTTTACTTGTATGTTCCTTCAGATTTTTTGTTTTAACATGGCAGATTGTTACTGTGGCAAATCTATTCGTTAATAATAAAGCCAAAGGTTTACCTACCACATTACTATTGTTGACTATTACAACTTCTTTACCTTCTACAGGAATTTTTATCTTTTCTAATAACCTTATTATGCCCTTTGGAGTGGCTGGAATTAGAAACTCATTACCAATTGATAAATTACCGATTGTTATCGGATTTAAACCGTCAACATCTTTCATCGGTGAGATTTCCCTTAATATTGCTTTTTGATCCAAATTTTTTGGTAATGGCATTTCCACAATAATTCCGTGCACTGAATCATCATCATTTAAAGCATCTATAGCATTGATTAATTTCTCTTCTTCAACATTCTCAGGAAAAGTGAACAAATCTGATTTAATCCCTATCTCTTCGCATGCTTTTTGTTTACTTTTGGCATAAATTTTACAATCTGATCTATCTCCAATTAAAAATATAGCTAATTTTGGTTCGGCCCCTCTTTTTTTCAAATTTTTAACTCTTTTTTTTAAATCTTCTTTTATTTTTTCTGCAATTTTTTTACCATCTATTATTTTAGCCATTTTTTCTCTCACCAAATATAGCAGTTCCAATCCTTACCATAGTAGCTCCTTCTTCTATGGCAACTTCAAAATCATTACTCATCCCCATCGATAAATGTTTTAATTTACAAATTAAAACTAATTCTTTTAATTGCTTAAAGTAAGGTCTTGTTTCTTCAGATTCAACATAGGGAGCTATTGTCATTAATCCCTCAACTTCAATCCCATCTAATTTTTTAATTTCATTCACAAATTCTAATGTTTCTTCTGGTTTTATTCCAAATTTATCATTAGTCAAATTTACTTGAACTAGGATTGGCATAATTTTTTTTAATTCAACACATTTATCACTAACTTTCCTTGCTATTTTCATTCTATCCATAGAATGGATAATATCAAATATCTCAACGGCATCTCTCACTTTATTAGTTTGTAGATGACCAATCATATGCCATTTAACTTTATTAGACAATTCACCTAGTTCTTTTCGTTTTTTTTCTGTTTCTTGAATTTTAGTTTCACCAACGTTTTTAATTCCTAAACTAATAGCTTCTTTTATTAAAGAATAATCAAAAGTTTTTGTAACAGCAACCAAAGTAATATTATCATAATTTCTATTAGACTTTTCAGCAGCTATTCTAATTCTTTCATTCACGCTCTGTAAATTTTTTTTAATATCAGTCATAATTATAATTTACTAGGAAAAAAAGGCTGTATAAAGCATTAGATAAACTATTATTCCAAGGAAATAAGTAATTGACCAAAATGTAAACAGGGTTATCATAAATTTCCTAACATTACCTAGTTTCTGATTCCCTCTAATTGAACCACATGGACGTAAAGTTATTATAGCAATTATCGCCATCACAAGAGTTATTACCCCGAACGAATGATGTAAAATTATTATTAAAGGGTTTAATTCAATTTGTTTAAGTGCAGAAATTACAGAATAAAAAGAAGATAACATTACAATGAATAAAGAAATGAAATTCAATAAAATTGCAGTGCTCATCATTATTCCATGTTTGCGGAAATTGTTTTTTCTGGCGAACCTAAAACCTATTATAAGAATAAAATACGCAACTGTTTGCAATACTAGGTTTAGTATTGCTATAGTAATCACATCAAGTCCCAAATATGTTGCCATAATATTTATTATTAATAGTAAAATAGATGATTTATGCTTTGACTAGTATTTTATCTCCTTCTACCTTCACTTGGAATACATTTTCTGGTTTATTTGCCGGTCCTTTCAATACATTCCCAGTTTTAATATCAAAAGTTGAACCATGGCATGGACATTGGACACTTGATCCCTTGAGTATTCCTTCCGAAAGTTTACAACCTCTATGTGTGCAATTGTTGCCTATCGCATAATATTTACCTGCCAAATTTGCTATCAATATTTCTTTGTCGTCTACTTTAACTCCCATCATCTTATCGGATATTAAATCTTTTGTGGAAGTAATTTTTACAAATTCCATTTTTGTTTTCACCCTCTTTAAATTATCCACATTCATTAATCAATTGGATTTATAATCATATACCCAATCAGTTGGCTTATGTTCTCTTGCAATCTTTACAGCATTCATTATATTTTTTGCTAGCAACTCTACCTCTTCAAAATAACAATCTGTTAAAACAATTTTTTTATCCTCATGAGTGGAATTACAAACAGAAGACATTGCATACATATTGCTGAACGGAGGGAACAACATACCAAAATGGTTAAGTGTCATGAATAGATTTGATATTACCATTGAAGCACCTTCTTCATGTCCTGTAACAATGATTCCCGCTACTTTACCCAGAAATCTTCTCAACATCCCACTGCCAGGAATATTATTGTCAGCAGTCAATTCAATAAACTTCATATGTTTTATATTTAGTTCCTTATCTTTTGGGGCTTCTGGGTTGGCTGGTTTTAAACTTCCATCCAAACTTATGCATCTGTCTATGAAAGTTGCCATCAACGTTGATATTTTAAAATTGTTAACAGGTGTGGCAAAAATTATGGCATCTGCTTCAAGGATCTTGTCATAAAGTATCTTTGACATATCGTCTCCTGCATCTGTCCCTTTCGGATAACAAGAACAATAGAAATGACATTGAGTGTTAGTCGTCGAATAACAGGCTTTACAATATTTTATATCATATTTTCTTAGAGGAATTAGTTCTGTTTCCGCACCCATTTTTTCACAATATGCAAGACAACGTTTTAAAAGCTCTTCAGAATTAGAATCTTCTTGTGACGTATCAGACTCATCTCTTGCAGAACCAGAAATTCCAAGAACTTTTATTTTTTTGCTATTTTTTGTTCCTAATTTTTTTGCCTCTGCAATAGTTTCTTCACGTATTTGTTTAAATCTGTCTAATGTTTTTTTATTTATATCAAGAATTTTCATTAATTCTCCATCAGATAACTTTCTTTTTACCATATACTTCACTAGTATTATTTTCTTATAATTCTGGATATATAGGAAATTTTTTACATAATTCTATAATTTCATTCTTAATTTTCTTAATTTTATTGTTGTTAACAATTTCTTTTCTGAATTTTTCTATAGACTTTTGCTTTGCATCTTTATCGTCGGGCATATCATAATCTTTGACTTCATTTATCACGTCTGTAATCCAGTCACCGATCAATTCCATCTCTTTTTCTTTCATACCTCTTGTCGTTAATGCTGGAGTTCCTAGACGTATACCACTAGGATAGAATGGGGATGAAGGATCTGAAGGAATCGTGTTTTTATTCGCAGTAATCCCAGCTAGATCTAATGCTTCCTGAACATATAATCCCTTTCCTTTTCCAAATGGAGTTAAATCAATTAGAATCAAGTGGTTATCAGTTCCATTAGAAACAAGTTTTATTCCATCCTTCATCAGTTTATTTGCCAAAGCTTTTGCATTTTTTACAATCTGTTTGCCATATTCTTTGAATTCCGGTTTCATTGCCTCACCCAGAGCAACAGCAATAGCAGTGGTTTGATGATCGTGTGGTCCGCCTTGTAAACCAGGAAATATTGCCTTGTCTATTTTATTAGCAAGTTCAGGATCTTTATCCAATCCTTTTTGAGTAACCATTATTATTGCTCCTCTAGGGCCTCTCAATGTCTTATGAGTTGTAGTGGTTATGACATGTGCGTATGGAACAGGGCTCTTATGTACGCCAGCAATAACTAATCCAGATATATGAGCAATGTCAGCAGCAAAATAAGCACCAACCTCATCTGCAATTTTAGCAAATTTTTCAAATGGAAATTCTCTTGGATAAGCAGTAGCACCACACCATATCAACTTTGGTTTATTTTCTCTAGCCAATCTTCTAACTTCATCTAAGTCTATGTATCCATCTGGCTTTACATGATATTGAACACTATTGAAAAACATACCAGAAAAATTAACCTTCCAGCCATGCGTTAAATGACCGCCATCTGGTAAGCTTTGCCCCATTATAGTATCACCATGTTTACATATAGCCACATAAACGGCTTGATTTGCTGGACTTCCAGAATAAGGTTGAACGTTCGCATGAGGTACTCCAAATATTTTTTTGGCACGTTCTATGGCAATATCCTCAGCAATATCTATGAATTCATTACCTCCATAATATCTTTTGTGCGGATAACCTTCAGAATATTTGTCAGTCATTATACTTCCTAGAGCTTGGAGTACAGCCATGCTCGTAAAATTTTCAGAAGGAATCATTTCCAAACCAAATCTTTTTCTTTTTAATTCACTTTTAATAGCATCAGCTACAGCAGGATCTTGTTTTTCAATATATTTAATCCAAGACTCAGCCATAAATATCAAACTATAAGAAATTGTTATTTATAGAATTTATCTTTTTAGTGGTTTCTTAATTTCTTCACATGTTCAATGCTCTTTCTTATATGCTCTTCAGAAGCTATATCAGTTCTGTACCAAAGTGAAGCTCCTTTTATAGCATCCACACCTTCGATAGCAATTTTTCTTGCCTCTTGAATACTATTTCCAATACCTACAGTGCAAATTGTCCTTGATTTAAGTGCAAAAATTTCATTATTTCGTAATTCCATAGAACAGGGATATAGTTTAAAATTTCCATCATAATTTTCCGATAATCTCATCGCATCAGTTAAATCAACTCTAGTATCGCCGGTAAATTCCTTTTCTCTTCCACCATAAGTTGGTGGAACTTTATAAATTACTACAGTAGCTTTAGGTTCAAAATTAAGCTTTGTTAATTTGCCATCTATAATATTAAAACAAGCCTCGATAAAGTCATCTTTCAGTATAGGCATTAAATTCTGTGTTTCTGGCATACCACCTCTGCTGTTTATCTCGAAACATTTTATTCCATCTTTTGCAACTGTATATGCCATATACATTGGTATGCCTCTTAGTCCTGGATTAGAATTTTTACCTCTCAGTTTCTCGAAAATCTTTTCACTGATTTTTATACCTTCATTCCAATCTTTTTTATCCATAAAAGGTAGGATATTACCCGTATCTTTGTATGATCCCATGCCACCTGTATTTGGACCTCTATCATTCTCGAATGCTCTTTTATTATCTCTAACAGCTGGTGTGGGAGCTAAATGCTTCCCATCCGAAAAGCATTGTAAGCTAAATTCTTCACCGTCAATTTTTTCTTCAATAATCACAGAATCATGCTTGAAGATAGATAAAAAATGATTGAAAAGTTCTTCTCTAGTATTGAAATGATCCCCCCAAACACCGACACCTTTTCCAACAGCGGGCCTATCTGGCTTTACTGCAACTTCATTGTTAAATTCATCTAACCATGAATAAACATCTCTTTTTACATCTTCTATGTTAGAATAATCTTTAGGATTAAAAACTTTGAATCTCGGATTAGCATCAGGATAACACTTTTCTATCAACTCACGTTGTAACACTTTACTTCCTTCTACTGCAAATTCTTTTGTAGGACAAATCATAGGTATTTCAGTTTCTTTTTCTACTAAATCCCTTACTCCATCAACAATAGGTCCTTCAGGTCCAACAATTCCAAAATCAATTTTATCCTTATGTTTCTTAGCAAATTTTGAAATTTCATTTATGTTAAGGTCTGAAATAATTGCATGTTCTTTAGCTATTTTTGCATTAAAAGGGTTTCTTTGTTTGTCAGCTATAAAAAATTCTGGTTTATAATTTTGACTTCTAGAAAAAGCATCAATCATCGATACAGCCCTTGCACCATAACTAATAACTAAAATTCCGACTCTATCCATCTAATCATCAAATATTTTCATCTTCCCAGTATCTTATTTTCTTAAGGGAAGTCTGATTTTTCATTTTATCGGCAATTTTTTGTGCAATTGGAGTTGGGTATTCTCCAGTAAGGCATGCAGTGCACAAGTCACATCTATTGAAACCAATAGCATCTATCAATCCATCCATTTTTTGATAACATAAATTATTGACGCCTATAATTTTTTCAATCTCAGGTATTTTATTATTTGCCGCTATTAGTTCGCCATGCGTTGAAATATCGATACCATAAAAACAAGGTGATATTATAGGAGGACATGTGATCCATAAATCAACTTTTTTAGCTCCAGCTTCTTTTACCATGCTCACTATCTTCTTTGAAGTAGTTCCTCTAACAATGCTATCATCGACAAGAATTACATGTTTATCTTTTAGCACTGATTTTATAGTATGCATCTTCATTTTTACTGCATTTTCTCTCATAGTTTGATCCGGCATTATGAAAGTTCTTCCTATGTAACGATTTTTTATTAGCCCTTCGGCAACAGGTAAACCAGTTTTTCTAGATATGCCTTCGGCAGCGGCTCGAGACGTATCTGGAACAGGAATGATGACATCTGCATCACCATCATAAATTTCAGCTAGTTTTTCGCCGAGCTTTAACCTCACATCATAAACGCATTTTCCTTCTAAAACGCTATCAGGTCTACTGAAGTATACATATTCGAACATACAATGTGCACTATTTTTGCAGTGAAATATTTCTTTATCTTCTATTTTTCCATTCTTGTCGACAATCATTAAATGGCCAGGCTTTACATCTGACTTTAGTGGTACTTCATTCATTTCTAAAGCAACACTTTCAGAAGCAAATATTTTTCTTGAATCGGTTGTTCCATAACAAAATGGTCTAAAGCCAAATGGATCACGAAATGCTATGAATTTACCATTACTTAAGAATGAAACAACTGAATAAGAACCTTCTAGTCTCTCCATAGCACCTAAGACTGCATCTTCTATATCTTTTGATTTTTTTAATTCCTCAGAAAAAACTCTGAGTATGATTTCGGCATCACACGTTGAGATTAAATCCCTTCCATTATTGTTCAATTCTTTCCTTAAATCTACATAATTAACAAGGTTACCATTATGAGCTAAGACAACATCAAATTTACCATTATCGACTTTAAATGGCTGGGCATCTATAACTCTTGACATACCAACTGTACTATATCTGACATGGCCAATCCCTATATTACCCTTCATCTCAGAAATCATATCAATTGGCATGGAATCTCTGACTAAACCCAAATATTTTTTAATAAAAACTTTTTTATCTTTCAAAACAGATATCCCACAGGCTTCTTGACCCCTATGTTGTAATGAAATTAAACCATTGTAGATGAGATTAGAAGTGACGTTTTCATCTTCACAGATAGTGCCAAAAAGACCGCAAGATTCCTTCAACATTTTGAACATATACATAATTAACTTTTAATTATAAATTCTCTTAACGAAATTTGAGAACTATTTTTTAACTTTCGAATAAACGCAATAAAATCTTTGAATCACAGTTATAAAACTCAAGATAGCAATCAAAATAAAACCATAATAAATTGCATTCATGTATAAGGGTTCGAACAAAACTGCTAGCATAAATATTAACATTCTTATATCTCTTGAAGCAATTCCAATATCGCAAGATATATCTATAACCTCTGCTTTACTGCGTGCATAGGATACAAGTAATGACCAAGTTAAGGCTAAAGTCCCTACTAGCATGAATTGAGATGGATTAGTCAATATCAAACCATAGAAAATGACAACTTCTACTATTCTATCCAAGAAAGAATCAATGAATTCGCCTTTTTTGCTGATTTTTTTTTGTAATCTTGCTAAATCACCATCTGCACAATCTAATATTTCAGATATGAAAAGTACAATTAAACCTAAAATGTACATTTTAAAATAGAAAATAGCCCCGGCAATTATGCCTAAAATAAAAGATATAAAAGTTACTTGATTTGGTCTAAAATTTAATCTGTTTAAAATCTTTGCAGTCGGTCTAGAAAATCTTCTATAAAAATATTTTGTAATAGGATATCTCCATTCCATATAACCTTTTTAGATATTTTTAAAATATACTAATAAAGTTAACCAAATTCAAACAAAACTTCTTGCAATATCTAAAGAATTCTTAATTTGTCTATTTACTTCCTTGTCAGTTATTTCTCCATGCCCAGGATATAATGTTTTTACATCCAATTTACTTAATTTTTCAACAGATTCTTTTAGTTCTTTTGAATCACCACCAGGAAAATCCACTCTTCCTATGCCGCCATAAGGAAAAATGGTATCTCCAGAAAACAAACTTTTACTTTTTGATTCGTAAAGACATATACTTCCAGGTGAATGTCCTGGTGTATGAATTACTTTCAAAACACAATTTCCTAGATTTATGGTTTCATTTCCTTTTAACAAAATATCGGCTTTAAAACCAACAAAATTTTTATACCATTCTACATCTAGTCTTTGTTTTAAAATTTCTAAATCTGCTTTATGCATCATTACTTTAGCCTTTGTCATTTCTCTTACCTTAAGTACATCTTGAGAATGATCGTAATGATAATGTGTTAAAATTATGAATTCTGGTGTCTTAACATTATACTCTTCAAGCTTTTGTAGGACAATATCTCCATAAGTCCCAGGATCTATCAATGCTGACTTTTCAGATAATATCAGGTATGCATTTGTTCCTAACTCAGAGGAAATAAAATTGACAATTTTCATAAATAATATCTGAAGGAATAAGTTTAATTTTTTATAGTACTAACAGAATAAAGAGATTATGAAGTTAAAAGATAAAGTTGCCATAATAACTGGTGGATGTTCTGGGATTGGAAGGACTACTGCTATACTATTTGCTGAAGAAGGAGCTAAAGTGGTAATTGCTGACGTAAAAGACGGGAAAAACATAGTAGAATTGATTGCCAAAGATAATGGAGAAGCTATTTTTGTACAAACAGATGTTTCTAAAGAAGGAGATTGTGAGAAATTAATCGATAAAACTATTGAAACTTATGGTAAAATAGACATACTTGTTAATAATGCAGGTATTCTTAGATTTTCTAAAGTTCATGAAATGAAGGAAGAAGATTGGATTGATGTTATGGATATAAACTTAAAAGGAGTTTTCCTTTGTACTAAACATGCACTTCCTGATATGATAACTCATGGCAAAGGTACGATAATTAATATAGCATCAGTGGTTGGATTAATTGGATCTCAGAATATTTCTGCATACTGTGCGTCTAAAGGTGGTATAATTGCTTTTACTAGAGCTGTAGCTGCAGAATATGCAGGTAATAACATCAGAGTTAATTGCATATGTCCCGGTCCTATAGATACACCCATGCTTAGAAAAGCTACAAAAGATGTAAAAGTATATGAAAATTTAGTTCTTTTAAAAAGAGTAGGAAAACCTGAAGATATAGCTTATGCAGCTTTATATTTAGCATCTGATGAATCCTCGTATACAACCGGTTCAATAATGACTGTTGATGGCGGTATGACCACGGTTTAAAGCATTTAAATCCTTAATGCCCAATAAATAGAGTGGTTGAAATGAAAAGTGTTAATCGGATTATCTTGTCCTAGACTTTCATTTAAATTTATCTCTACAATTCTACAAAATTTAAAAATAAACTGGTGTGAACAATGACAATATTAGAAGATCAAAAGAAGTCTGAAGAGCAAATTTTAGAATTTTGGAAAAAAAACAAAATTCCTGAAAAGACTAGAAAAATGAGGGTGGGTGCTAAGGGATTTTATTTTTTAGATGGACCACCTTATGCTACAGGATCTATAACAGTTGGAACAGCATTCAACAAAGTTTTAAAAGACACGTACATACGCTTCTTCAGAATGATGGGATTTAATGTTTGGGATCAGCCAGGATACGATACACATGGTTTACCCATAGAGAATAAAGTAGAAAAAGAGTTAGGTTTTAAAGCAAAATCAGATATTGAAAATTTTGGTATTGAAAATTTTGTGGAAAAGTGTAGAAATTTCTCGACAAAATTTATAGGAGTAATGAGCGATGAATTCAATAATTTAGGGGTTTGGATGGACTGGAATCATCCTTATCTAACACTCGATAATGATTACATAGAAGGTGCTTGGTTCACCTTTAAGAAAGCTTTCGAAAAAAAACTCTTGTATAAAGGCATATATCCAGTTCATGTCTGCCCGAGATGTGAGACTGCAGTTGCGTATAATGAAATAGAATACAAGACTGTAGAAGACATATCAATATACGTAAAATTCAAAATAAAAAATAGAAAGAATGAATATTTAGTTATTTGGACTACCACCCCATGGACTTTACCTGCTAACACAGGGATTATGGTGAAACCTGACGCAGATTATGCAAGAGTAAAAGTTGGTGAAGAAATTCTAATAATTGCTAAAGATTTAGTTGAAGATGTTGCAGAAAAAGCAGGATTTGAAGATTACACAATATCAGATACATTCAAGGGCACTAAATTGGCTGATTTGCAATACTTACATCCATTAGCTGATTTATTTCCATTTCAAAAAGATTTGATGAATGCTCATAGAGTTGTATTATCAGATCAATATGTTACTCTAGAAGAAGGAACTGGTTTAGTGCATACTGCTCCTGGTCATGGTCAGGAAGACTTTAAAGTTGGTATAGAAACAGGATTACCGGCAATTTCACCAGTTAAATTGAACGGAACTTATGATCAAACATGTGGAAAATTTGCTGGAATGTATGTTAAAGACGCAGACAATTTGATAATTCAAGAATTAGAAGAGCGTGGTTTATTATTACATAAAGGAAAGATATCACACGAATATCCTCATTGTTGGCGCTGTGAATCACCTTTAATACTGATATCAATACCACAATGGTTCTTCAAAGTAACTAGCATTAGGAATAAATTGATGGAAGAAAATACTAAAGTAGATTGGCATCCTACATGGGCGGGACAAAGATTCCATAACTGGCTAGAAAGTTTGGGTGATTGGCCAATATCAAGACAGAGATATTGGGGGATACCATTACCTATATGGATATGCAAAAAATGTAATGAAATAAAAGTAATTGGCTCTAGAGATGAATTACCCAAAGTACCTAAAGATTTTCATAGGCCATATATAGACAAAATTACCATGGAGTGTCAGAAATGTAAAGGCATAATGGAGAGAGTCACTGATGTCCTAGATGTCTGGTTTGATTCAGGAGTATGTTCATGGGCAAGTTTAGGCTATCCAAGAGATAAAAAATTATGGAAAGAAATGTGGCCTGCAGATTTGAACTTAGAAGGGCCCGATCAAATTAGAGGTTGGTGGAATTCTGAACTAATAACGAGCATAATTACTTTTGATAAGGCACCATTCAAAAATATTTTATTCCACGGTTTTGTCTTAGATGCTCATGGAATTAAGATGTCTAAATCAAAGGGCAATATAGTAACGCCGCAAGAAGTCATAGACAATTATGGTCGCGATGTGTTAAGATTCTATCTTTTATCTAGTGCACCATGGGATGATTTCTACTTTAACATGAATGATGTTAAAGATCTTGCTAAACAATTCAACATAGTCAGGAATACCTTCAACTTTGTCAGTACTTATGTAACTGATTATCCAACTAAACCAGAAAAACTGAACAAGGAAGATAAATGGCTGCTGTCACGACTAAATTCTTTGATAGAATCATACATAGGTGATTTCCAGAATTATAATGGGTATAAAGCTGTAGAAAAAACGATGGAATTTATTCTAAATGATCTGTCTAGATGGTACATTAAATTAATTAGAAATAGAGTTTGGCCCGCATACGAAGGGAGTGATAAGAAGGCTGCATTTTATACATTGACCTTAGTAACAGAAAATTTAGTTAAACTACTAGCTCCAGTATGTCCTTTCATTGCTGAAGACATTTATCAAAATGTCTTCAAAAAATTCAAAAAAGGTTTGGAATCAGTGCATTTCAGTGACCTTCCTAAATCTGATAAAAAAATAATAGATAAAAAACTCGAAAAAGAGATGGAGGTTGTAAAAGCTATTGTTGAAGCATCCTTATCAGCTAGACAAAAAGCAAACTTGAGATTACGTTGGCCAACAATATCTGTTTTAGTGATGACAAGAAATAAAGAAATTAAAGAGACGGTTGAAGATTTAAAAGATATTTTGATAGACTCATGCAATACTAGAGAAATAAAAGTAATTTCTGAAATACCTAAAGGCAATTTTGCAGAATCAGAATTTGAAGGAAATAAAATATTTTTGGATTTAACTGAAGATGAAAATTTGAAGAATGAAAGATTATACAGAGAATTGACTAGAAAAATTCAGGCAATGCGAAAGGAAAATAAATTAATCGTTAAGGATAAAATTGTTTTGACATTAAAGTCTGATATTAAAACAGAGAAAATACTTCATAATTTTATCGAATCCCTTAAAAAGGATGTTGGATGTAAAGAAGTTGAAATAGGAAAATTAGAAGGAGAATTAAAAGACGAGATACTTTTCGACAATAAAAACATTAAGATAAGTTTCAAAAAAAATTAAATTTTTCTTGGATCAACCCAGTCTTGTCTATGACAAACATATTCTTTCATTTTGTAAAGGCTTGTTTCGCTATTACCAATTTTTAGAAAAACTTCATCATGACATTTGAAGTAGCAGTCTGGTTCTTTTAATTCTTCACAAATAGCTTTAGTTTCTATCGAGAAGTCAGCAACCGCTGTTTGCTCTGGTCTATTAGTATCATTATTTGTTCCAGATATTAGCAATGCTATCAAAAATGTTAGAATTATTAATGCTAAGATTACAAAAATAATTTTCCTCATTTTCAACAATTAAAGATAATCTACCAGCCTTAAATAGCTTTTGAAGAATAGCAAATATTAATTAAATAGAAAACAAATAGAGTTAATATGTTAGTTAAACAAGCGATGACAAAGAAGGTTATAGCTACTAAAATAAAGACTCCGGTAAGAGATGTAGCTAAGATGATGACAAAATATAGGGTTGGCAGTGTTGTCGTTTTAGATGGTGATAAAATAGCTGGAATAATAACCGAATTGGATATAATATGGAAAGTAGTTTCTGCTGATTTGAATCCTAACATGACAAAAGTTGAGGATATAATGACGAAAAAAGTTGTAACAATCGAAGCCAACAAAAGTTTGGAGGATGCCACTGCCTTGATGGTTGAAAACAATATTAAAAAACTCCCTGTCGTTGATAAAGGTAAATTAGTCGGAATAATAACAGCAACTGACTTAATATCTGTTCAACCAAAAATGATAGAAGACTTAGCTAAATTACTACTCTTCGAAGAAAAGAAGGAAATTGCCGGATAAATATGGTATTGATAAACTCTACTGAATTTGGTTCTATTATTATAGACGGAAAAACCTACCCGAATGATGTTATAGTTACATGGGATGGTGAAATAAAGGAGATTATAACTGCTGAAAGACATTTGTTTGGGATGAAAGAATTTGATGAAATAGTAAAAAAAATACCAGAATTGATAATAATTGGCACTGGCGATAGCAGATTAATGAAAGTATCTGATGAAGTTAAAGCAACGTGTTTACAAAAGAGGATAGAGCTTATAGAAATTATTTCTAAGGATGCCATAATAAAATTCAATGAAAATATAACTAATGGCAAAAAGGTTATAGCTTTTATACATGTAACTTGTTAGTTTTTTCATTTTCATTTAAATTTACATTAAGTTCATATTTTTTCAACACTTTATATGCCTTAGCCACTAGCCTTCCGATATCAGTAAGTACTATTTTTTGCCTTTTTTTGCTAACCCTTGTAATGTTAACATATTGATCTCTTTTAAGTTCTCTGAGGCAATAACTCATCTTAACGATTGCGCTGTTTCTGCTCTTTATACTACCTAATTTTATCATCTCTAATTCTTCAACAAAATATCTTAAGCTTCCAGTCATAGATTCTTGATTATCGAGTAAATATTCTAGTACTTTTAAACCAGTCCTACTTGGAATAGTCACAGGAAAACGGAATAATTCTATTTCTTTAAGGAATCCTTTCGAAATTAATTTCTCACCTTCTGGTAAATATTGCGCAGGTCTGATATAATAAGCCTTTGAGTTAGTAATAGAAGCTGCTATCCATGCAGCAAAAGATGTTAATCTGGGTCCAGAAATTACATGCGCTATTACTTCATTTCCTTCTTTTTTCTCCTTTACCATTATCTCAAAGATAGTTAAGAAACTTTCTTCGAAGTTTTCATATGATACACTCAGATACTTTTTTTCGGCTAAAGTTACTAGGGAGCTCAATTCTTTTTTTATTTCATTCATTAAACTTGCATACTTTTGTTCCTCTTTGCTATTGCTCTTATACTCTAAAAAATAGACTCTAAACGGTGGAAACTTTTTAAGTAAATAAATGTTTCTGTCCTTTTCTAAACCTATGGGTACTATATGAATAAACTTGCTCATCATTATTAATGATTGTCTTTAATTATTTAAATTTGTCGTTATTTATTAATGACTGAATTTTATGCCTTTTCGGGTTTATAAAATAATTCTAAACGTGAGGTGATTGTATTGGCTATGTTGAATGTTGAAGAACTTAAGAAAATGTGGCTATCTCATGGCTATGGAGAACGTGAATTTGAACATGCATGTAGAATGTATAATCCCAATGATTCTAGAAATTATACACAAATAACAGGTATTTGGTGGCCTATTTTTGCAAAATTATACAAAGATAGTATGCCTTTTAGAAAATCAATAATACCAGAAATTATAGGCTCTGAATAAATTTTGGAGTTGATTCATAATATCCATACTCGAAATTGTAGAGAATAGAGGTTGAGTGTAAAATGCAAGAGTTAACTACAATAGTCATGTCAATTATTGATTCATAATCCAATTTTTCAAGTGGAATATTATAGGTTGACATAGGAAATCTTAATGTATAGATTTTTGTTCTTAGAAAAAAATTTTAACCTGAGATTCAGTGCCGAGAGTTACTATGTACTCATAGTTTATTATGCAACTTGAGCTTTTAAAACAGTGTTTATGGCTTCTTTTATCATTTCTTTTGGTATATAATTGTAATTTTTCCCTTTGTAACTAAAAGTTCTACAATTTACAGAATTACCAGTTAATTGACAACAATCCGAGCAAAGGTTGGTTTTTGATTTCGAATTCTTATTCACTATTTTTTCAATATCTTTACCGTTAATCAAAATGGTTGGTGAAAGATAGGTTTTTGATTGTGGTAGTTTTTTCTCTTTAAAATCTATTTTCAATTTAGTATTCTTTATTGCTTTTTTTAATTCACTTAAAGTTAATTTTATGGACTTGTCTGTGGAAGAACATCTTTTACAAGTAGTCTTATCGAAAAATAGAAATTCTATCTTCAACATATGATTATAATTATCATAACTTAATTTAAGAAGTATTCCTGTGTGTTATTATTTTTTCAGAAATTATTTTGTCTATATCTCAAAGTACCTTCGGATACTTCAAGGTATCAGCGCCGAGGTAGGGTTTTAGATAACTTATAACTTATCCTAATACCATTTTCATTGTTTTCAAGTCTAATTTATCCTCTGGACTATATACTTTCTGGCTTTCAAAATCACCTAAGTCCTTTCAACTAAAAAAGTCCAATTCTTAATGATTTGTATTTATGAAAAACGGCTGAAAGTATTTACTGTAGAATATACTTCAACCTTCAAACAACTACATAAAGGTTTGAAAGTTATTATTTGATAGGTGATGATAGAAATGGTAGATCAAGAAAAGAATGATATAATCATTCACACATTCGTTTTTGCGATTAAAAGAACTATAGATAAGAAAACACAACAAGCAAAAGTTGAATTAAAAACAGAAGGTAAAGGTATTTCATTACCTGAAGCAGCAATTATATTGGAAGGCTGGGTTAACAAAGTAAAGGAAAAAATTCAAGAACCTTTTGTAAAATCATTAGAATTTAAATGAACCAGAATCAAAATTCAGATAGGTTTTTGTTCTTTGGAGAGTAAGATTATATAATAATTGAGGAGTGATATTATGAAAAAGTTGATGATAATTGGTGTGATTCCATATGAAGAACACTGAATGCACAATCTACATCATGACCAAACATGGCTCAACACAGAGTTACCGCAAGGGGAAGAATGGCTGGACACAAACCAGTTCAAACGGAATAGTCCGTCCACTTAGTGCAGAGCAATTGTTGTCACACATCTTGCCACCACTCGCAATAGGACACCTTAGCGTTAGGGTAGAACCCGATTATAATAATGAAAAGACAGAAGAGGAATAAGATAGATTTTTGTTCTATTCAAAAAAAATCTCGCCGAGGTAGAGTTCTATAATTTTAGAGAACTTTTTAGGGATTCTTAATATACCTTTTAATTATGGCTTTTTTTAATTTTTCAATTGTTTGAAGACTTGTTGGTTTTGTTTCAAAATTTTCATTCATTTTTAAATAGACCTGAGTAAAATCTAAACCTTTTCCTAATACTTCATACTTTACTCTTTTGCCTTTTGGATCTCTTATATAATATCCATCTTCAATTTCAGTTTTGCCATATCGTGGATTGAATGGAATGACTCTATTGCCAATAACAACATCGCAAAAAATATGACCTTCAATAGGATAGAGAATCTCCTTTTTTAATCTTTCTAGCCATCTTTTCTCTAAAGTTTCTACATAAAAAGTTGTTATATTTAAAGATCTTGCTAGGGACATGAAAACTATAGCATCATCAGCACAACCAGTAGAATATCTATCTAATATAATTTTATTGGCATTTCTCGTTCTCCGAATAATATTTCTTTCTACATCAGTTAATTTTTTAGAATTTTCAAAGGGGCAAAATAATTCAATTAGTATTGGTATTTTATATAGAGTAAATTTCTTCATTTCTATCATTTTTCCTGATTAATAGTAAAAGTTAAAAATCTTATCTTTTTTGCTTTTAAAGGACGCCGAGGTAGGGATTTGAACCCTAAAGCCCTTGCGGGCACCAGATTTCCTTCAGTTCACCTCCTTGTCCATCATTAATCAGGGTCAAGCCATCTTCCACATCGGAACCATACGACTCAAGTCTGGCGCATTACCAAGTTCTGCCACCTCGGCTTTGTGTTTTATTACGTCTGTATATATTTATTAAAATTTAACAAAATAAGAACTTTGTTCAATTCTAAATAATGAGTTTAATCAGTTTAAAAATAATGAAAGACATGACTGCTGATAATGGCATTGAAAGTATCCATGCTATTATAATTTTTCTTGTCATCCCCCATTTTACTGCTTTAGTTCTTTGAGTCATACCAACGCCCATTATAGAACCATTAACTACATGAGTAGAACTCATTGGAAAGCCTAAAAGTGCAGTAGCACCAAGTATAATTGCACTTACGAGTTCAACAGAAACACCTTGGTATGGTTTTAATCGAGTTATTTTTGTTGCCATAGTCTTCACTACTCGCCATCCTCCTAAAAATATTCCTAAAGATAATGTAGCATAAGCAGAAAATACAACCCAAAAAGGAACAGTAAATTTAGTTAAAAAACCATAATAAATCAACAGGATTGTCATTATTCCCATAGTTTTCTGAGCAGCATTTCCACCATTAGTTACAGCAAAAAGTACTGTTGTCGCTATTTGTGATCTCTTAAAATTTCTGTTAACTTTACTAGCAGTATAATTTCTAAAACATCTGATTATAAGACAGCCAAATAAAAATGCAGCTAATATCGCTATGAAAGGCGCTGCTATCATTGGTATTATAACCTTGTCAATGATTCCTTGAATATTTATTACGCTTAATCCGCCTTCAGCTATTCCAGCACCAACTAATCCCCCTATCAAAACATGGGTCTCTGATATCGGCAACGAATATATCCAAGAAGAAGTCACATCAAAAATTAGAGCACCAATTAAAGCTGAAATAATGAGTTCACCTGACATTATATTTTCAGAAACTATACCTGTACCTATTGTCAATGCAACAGCAGAACCAAAAAGCATTCCTATAAAATTACAAACCGTAGCTACTGTAACTGCCTCAATGGGTTTTAAAGTTCTAGTAGCAATTACTGTTGATATAGAATAGGCCGCATCAGTAAAACCATTCCAGAATGAGAAAAATAATGTAAGACACATTGCAAAGATTAAAATTAAAAACATTTTATCAGGCGTTCTTCATTACTATATCTTGAATGACTAAACAAACATCCTCAATTTTATCAGTTATACTCTCTAGAAATTCGTATACGTCTTTCATTATTAGGATTTTAATAGGATCTCTCTCCTCGAATAATTTTGCTATTGCTTCATCACATAAGTCATCTGCTTCATTCTCTAATCTATGGACTTCCTCAAATTTCTTGTTTATTTCCTCTTCTTTCATTTTTCTTATATTTTTAAATGCTTCATTGACCTCTTCTACCATTCTTACTATTATATCTGAGAATTGCTTAATTGTACCATCAGGATTTTTTATTTTAAAAAGGTAGATTTTGTTTGCTACAGCATCTATATAATCTAGTACATCATCGTAAAGAGATGCTAGCTTTGATATATCTTCATGATCAATCGGTGCGATAAAAGTTTTATGCAATTTATGAATAGTTTCATGCACAATATCATCACCTTCATGCTCTATGGCGTGCATTCTTTTTACTTTTACATTGAATCCATCAAAGTCATATATCATTTTTTTGAAAAGTTTGGCTGCATCCAATATTAAATCGGCTTGTTTTTCTAATAATGTAAAGAAAACTTTATCTTGAGGAATAATCCATTCTTTAAAACCCATAATATTTTTAAGAATCGTATAGATATATTTTTAATTCGTAATTACAATTTCAAGTCATGTTTAAAATTGTTTTTCTCTGCTTTTTCAAGAGGCCAAGCATCGTCTATCAACATATCAGGAACGTCTTCATCTAATACAGGATAAGCTAATTTACAATTCTCACAAACTATAAACATATTCTTTTCTTTAACATTCCCCTTACACTTAGGACATGCTAGTATTTCCATTAAGTCTTTTGGTACAGGCATGAATATTTTTTAGAAGACAATAATTTAAAACTTGGTTTATTCTATATATTCTGCAAAAACAGCAACAGAAATTACAGTAGTCCACAAACCATCCTTATTTCCTTCATTGGATTGACATATGTGTGTTGTTCTGAATATGTGACCACTTGCTTTGTAAATTTGTTTTCTTTCATCCCATGCTATATTAGGATCAAATTTTATGCCCAAAGTAGTTGCAAGCATCGTAGCTGCTAAATCTTCTGCATATTCGCCAGATTTTTCAGCTTTTTCACCGAATGAATGCTGTTCTGATAAATATCCATAATTGTTATTATTTTTAGGCATAGCAACTCCTATGGCAGCAGAAATTAAACGATTTGGTTCATTGGTTTCATTTCTCGCAAGTACACAGAAAGTTATTTGACCTGGACTTAAAAGTTTTAGACCCTCTTCTCTTGAAATTATTTTACAGCTGGGTGGAAGGATACTGGAAACTGAAACAAGATTGCATTTTTCTATGCCAGCATCTCTCAATGCAAGTTCGAAAGAGGCGAGTTTATCCTTGTGGATTCCTACTCCTTTTGTTAAAAACATTTTTGTTGGAATTTTCATAATCTTTTTCTTTTGTTATTTTTTCTTTAAATAATTTTGTTTTTTTTCAATATAAAATTATTGTTTATTGACAATCAAAGTTGCAATGTAATCTGAAAGTTCTATTTTTTTAGAAGTGGTTGGATAAGGATCAACTTTTATCAATTTTACAGAATACCCGTCGAATATTTCAATAGCCAGATCTTCATTTCCAGGGCTAACTATCAACATGAAATCGCCAAGGTTTTTATTGTTCTTATTTATATTGACCAAAATAGCAACATCCCCAGCTCTAACGCAAACAACATCAGAAGGACATCTGGAATCCTGAATCACATTCAAAAACTTAATTTTGATGTTTCCATATTCTATTAATGCTACCTGATTAATCTTAAATTGAAATTGACTATCTAATTTAGTAAAAATCATTTTATTAGATGTAAAAAAATCTATGCTAACAATAACTAATATAGCAATAATCACAATTGCATAAAGTAATTTTTTATTTTTCATCACAAATCATTTTAACAATTACTCAAAGTAATAATTTTATACTTCTGTGCATCTACTCCTACTTCACCAGGATTACAATAACCATTATAATCTTCACCTGTAACCCAGAAATTATAATTTCCATTATTTACACTACCTGCTGCAGGCATCTTGATATTGCATACCATTCTATAGGAATTAGTACCTGAATCAGCGATATAAGATTTGCAGCTGCTAAGATAATACAAGTATGTAGATGGTTGACTGCTTACTGTTTCTAAGAAAAATCCCCAATGGTTGTCATTATAGTTATGCCTTCCTGTCCAATATGCAGTAACTGGTATGGTATCACCACAGTTAGCTGAAGATGGAATCGTAATGGAATCAACAGAATCAATACTTTTGTAAGTTGCTGAACAGTAATGTGATGATGAACCAGAACAAGTAAGATCTTTATAAGATGAAATAGTTGTCGGTGGAGTTGTTGTAATAAGTGTAGTTGTAATTTTACAACAACATAAATTGTTTGAAGAACATCCATCCTGCCCTACAGAGATTTCTCCTGATTGGCAAGATGAAAACGTTGAACCAGATTTAGAAATAGCTTTTTGGAACACTGGTACAATCTTTGTGTACCAATCTTTTGGTGTTCCGCCTGGATTGAAAGCAGACCAAACACCCTGACCACTAGAAACATCATTCCACATATTCCAAATCATAATACTACCAGCAGTTCCATACCCACTTTCGTTTATAGCTTGTGATAAGAGACTAGACGTTATCCAAGAATTACCTAAGACTTGATTAGGCCATACTCCTGTAAAAGTTCCCCATTCAGTATGCCACACATGAGAACCTGCTTTTCCACATTGACCTAAGTACGTGTTATAAAGAACGTTCATCTCATCTATATAGTTCTGGTGAAACTGTCCTGTAGTTGGCTCTACTTGTGCATAAGCATCCATACCGACTAAATCTGCAATCTGACCCATAGCTACATTGCCCTGTTGATTTTCAGGACTGATGGGTTTGTTAAGTATCGGCACTAGACCGATATTACTAGCAGAAAGTGAATTGTGAAGCTGAGTATTCATAGCCATAAGATAGGTAATCAGTTGCGACTCAGTGTACCCTTTACCAACCCACATATCTAGTTCCCATGCATTAGTATAACCGTAAATCATACTAGCCCATGTAGGATTTGCACTGATTTTATTTATGACATATTGGTGTCTTACCATTTGAGTTGTAACATCTAAAGGTGGACCTAAATTTCCTTCCTGTACATGTTGAACTGAAAGAAACGTCCACATTCTATATTTTTGTAGAAGAGGCATCCAAAGGTTGATGTCATCAAGTATTTGTTGGTCAGTTTCCCAACCAGCAAAGTTGAAAGTCATGAAACGGACTCCATCATTACTTAAACGTTGTAACATTGAATCCGCAACTGTCTGATTAGGATTAGGAACGCCATGTTTCAAATGAAAACCGACTGCAATAACTTCTTTCCCATTAAGGAAAATTTTCCCCTTATCATCTACTTGAAGAGTCTCTGTTGTTCCATCAGACCAAGTAACTGTTTTAGTCGGGAATTGACTGCTTGATGTAATCTCGCATTTACCAGAACTAAAGTTCTGCGCCTTGCAGGTAGAATCACAGGTCGCAGCTGTCGCAGCATAGTTGAACGATACTCTCGCCACTCCTGCATTCTCATAATAATCTATTCTAAACTTATGGTTGCCTGCTGCTAGACTAAGAGTGACACTGTCAGTTATGTAGGCTCGGTCAACCCACTTGTCTATTTGCAGAGCATCATCTATCCACAGTCTTGCACCGTCATCACTTCCTAATGTAAAATTATACGTTCCAGCTGTTGCAAAATTAATAGTTCTGCTTGAGCTGAATTGAATGTCGTCTGCCAGGTTGTAAGCAACTGTTCCTGAGGCCCAGTTGTCGTCAAACGTTGTTAAAGTTTGGTCTGGTCCGTTGCCAAGGCAAGCACTAGTCGAATGATTATACCAGACTCGTTGCCATTTGTCTGTTGGATAACTTAATGAAGAACATGTTTGAGCAGTTCCTGAACAGCAGCACAGTCCTGAAGAACATCCATCCTGCCCGATAGATGATTCACCAGATTGACAAGTTCCAGAAGTAGGATTTATATAAAGTTCACAATCAGAAAACCAAGCCTTACCAGGGTCAGTGCCGCCATACGTACTGCTCCAAACTTGCATCCACATAACAAGAGAAGTTGGCACTTGAGGATTACCGCTATTGTCGCCTACAGTTACAGGAACAATAAAGTCAAGAGTTTTCTGAACCCATCCAACCGTCCCCCAATGGGCATACGCTTTACTTTCGTCACCGCTATAGTACGTCCTCCAAAAGGCTGACGCTGGAAGCAGACCATTATTGGATAACCCAGGTAGATTGGAATAAAAGTCTATGCCAATACGCGCTCCTGAAAAGGGGTTCGTATCGCCAAAACCACTGCTAGTCACTTGTATCCAACATTTAGCAACAATATGATCGCCAGGCTTAACGGCATACCATGTCCCATCACATTCTCTTGCAGTGTTAACATCTGCATTGGTATGAGGGTCAAGACGAATGGAGACGTGCCCGTTGTGGGTAACATTGTAATCCAAATGAATAATCTGTGGACCATTACCGTAAGTCAAACTCCAGTCATTAGGAACAACGGCCAAGTTTGTATTAGTAGAAGTTCCACCAAGAGTTGTTTGAAGAATCCAATTAGATTCTGCTGGAGTGAAACAATCTATTCCATTGTATTTGGTATAATACCAATCGTACCACTCTCCATCTAGCCATGGATATTCATGCCAAGTATAGCCAACAAGAGGAAGAGTTTTCAGATAGTTCACTTCATTTTGCAATACTTGTTGCCAATTTGGAAATTTATCGAATATCAAACCGTAAATCGGATTGCCATTTTTATCCTTATAACTGCCACTGTTATCTATAAAGCCATATTCTCCTATATAAAAAGGTTTGTGAAAAACATTAACATATTTTTGAACCCATTTATCGATATAATTTGTGTGCCATGAATCGAATGATCTACTATTAGTTACATAATTATGATCTTCAATAACTATATCTCTGTTTACCGGTTGGTAATTGTTAGTGTAAAACCAACAATAAGGTTTGTCAACAAATATAAGATTTTGCGCCCCAGTTGATCTTATTGCATCAAAAACTTGCGCTACATAGTTAACAAAATCTGAACTCACTTTTTCTGCATTCGAAGAAACAACTAACTGATTGCCAGCAAATGGCTCATTTGTCCCTATGTTAAAAATAGCATAGGAATTATTTTTGTAGCGATTAGCTATAAATTTCCAAAGTTCAATGTATGCTTGTCTATTATCACTCTGCAGAGGATTAGAAGTATTATAGAAATCAATCTCAGCCTGCCAATATGTGTACTTATCCCATGGTTGGGGATATTTACCTTCTACGAGCCAATTTGCCTGAGATCCCCATGTAGAATCACCTAGGTTTTGAAAACTAACTATGTAATAAATTTTATTTTGTTCTGCCCATGAATACCACTTATCCCATGTTTTTATAAATTGTGCCTCATTAATAATACCTCTTTGTGGCATAAAGTCTCCAATTCTAAGATCATTAGTGTCTATAACGCTTCCACCATAAGATTTTATTCTTTGTACATCACTCTGGTTATACCAATGATCCTGACCAGCAGGAGCATCACTATCATGTCCACCTCTAGCAATATTGTAATCAATTTGATTGCCAACTAGAAGAACTACATTTCCATTCGCATCACAAATATTTGTTCCACAAACATGAAGCATACCATTAACTGAAGATGTTCCTTCTCTACAGCTTCCAAAACTGTATCCCTGTGCTTTACAAGTAGAATCACAGGTTGTTGCAAGTGTATTGATTGAAGAAGCAGGATTAATTGTAATCATAAAAGCAAAAATGACGACTATAAAAAATAAAAATAATGAGGCAGGATATTCTTTCCTTAGCATAATAAATATTATAATATTTTTCGGTGTAATAAAGATAATTTCTTTATTTTAACAATTACTCAAAGTAATAATTTTATACTTCTGTGCATCTACTCCTACTTCACCAGGATTACAATAACCGTTATAATCTTCCCCAGTGACCCAAAAATTATAATTTCCATTATTTACACTACCTGCTGCAGGCATCTTGACATTAAAAGACATTTTATAGGAATTTGTTCCAGAATCAGCGATATAAGATTTGCAGTTGCTAAGATAATACAAGTACGTAGATGGAGAACTGCTTACAGTTTCTAAAAAGAACCCCCAATGATTTTCATTAGTATTATGTCTTCCTGTCCAATACACAGTTACTGGTATGGTATCACCACATCTAGCTGAAGATGGGACTGTGATGGAATCGACAGAATCGATACTTTTGTAATTTAATGAACAGTAATGAGACGTAGAACCTGAACATGTAAGATCTGTATAGGATGAAGGTATTGTAGTTATCGCAGATGTCGTAGCGACAGTTGTTGTGGCAATTGTTGTCGGTAATGGTTTAATAGTGGTTGTTGTTGTTTGTTGCATCTTTAATTCAAAATATGCAGGTTTGGGATTTGTTCCATTGTAAATATTGAAAACTTCAGCTCCTGCATTTCCAGTTTGCCATACCCAAGCATAAGCTCTTTGTACAATTCCTTCAGCATTAAATTTCTGGAGACTCTGTTCATAATATAACCTCATATGTTCAGCATCTGCATTGTCGTTTCCAAATTCTATTACCCACAAAGGCTTGTTTCTTGCTTTCAAATCAATTATTGTCTTATCCCAATATGACCATTTTGAATTATATCGTGTATCGCTAGGATTAGAGGGGTCTAAATATTCAGTTACTGCAAAAACGTCAAACACATCATAAACTGATGCATCATATTTACCACTGCCGGGGGTGTAACCCAAACCGAACCTACAAGTCACTATATGATTAGGGTCAACAGATTTTATTGCGTTGTACAGTATCGGAAATGTAGCTTGAAATTCAGTCTTTCCACTAGGTTGACCGTTACTTGCTGTGCCAAACCAAGGTTCGTTAAGCACTGTCCAACTTTCTATAGCAGGATAATATTTTAACTGATTAACAACAGTTTGCATATATCTCACATAATGATTACGAATTTCTGGAATCGCTTCTATGTCCCAATAACTACCAACCCAGGTTGGTAATCCTAACGTATAGCCGTGTTGACTCCAAAAGTCTAGGTTTAGTTTTATTCCATACTTGTTAGCTTCGGTTAGAACGCGCTCAATATTGCTCAAAGCTGTAGGATCTAAATTAGTAGAAATATCGGAATGACTTGGTTCCATTACCGACCACATAATTCTAACAGATATGTGTTTTATCCCATCATTAGCAAATCGACTAAAATCAGCATCTAATATACTATTACTTTCAGCCCATTTATTACCATTTGAAAGGTAATTTATCCCAGTAAGCATACCAGTAGTAATTATCGGAATCGTTGTCGTAGACGATTGGATTGTAGTTGTGGTAGTTTTTATCGTGGTAGTTGCTATAGAAGTTGAGGTAGTTGAAATTGTTGTAGTTGTTTGACCTATGGATTGCTGTAATAGCATCACTGTGTAACCATTCAAAGTTATTATGTTTGATGCATCGATGGTTCCTGCCTGTATGGCTGAGTTGAGGAATGAAATAGAATTGTCTATTTTGCTGTACTTTAATGCTCCTGAAAATCCTGTAACTCGAATAGTATCGGTAGTTGTGGAGTTGTGGATGATCAAAATATTATTAGTGCTTCCATCTATCCAAGCTAACGTTCTAATATTTGACGAGGAAGATGACGAGCTGTAAAGTTTATCTCCTACTTTGAGATTATTAAAAATCATATGGTAGAGCCAGTAAGGATAATAAGGCTTGTTGCTATCACTGTCTATCATACCGAATCCATATCCGCCGAATGGTTTTTTACTTGTTTCATAGCTTTTGCTTCCCATAAACGTGAAATGAACATCATAGCTTACGTTATTTAAAATTTCCATCCTGATTTTCAAAGCATCCCAGACTGCACCGTTCATCATCACATTTCTGGAATCTGTACCGCCATTCCATGCAGAATTTAAATTACCCTCTGAATTAATGATTATAACATTTCTTCCAGTCTTTGTTTGATAATAGGCTTGAGCGTTTGAGACACTGCGAGTAAAGGGATTACCATTAGTAAAATATTGTGTTTCTGCGTCTTTGAAAAGCTTCGAATCTGTCTCATAGTTTGAGCTAGAAGTGTTGGCAGTCCCAGAATCATACTTATGATAATCAATGGCGTCTATCTTCACATTGTTGTTTATGAAATAATCCAAAACAGTCTGCTGCGCATCAAAATCTTGGCTGATTATCAGATTGCTATTCAAAGCTTTCATTGCATTGTAAGTTCTGTTGTAGAGACTTGCATAATATGCAAGTCGCGCGCTATTCGGGGTCCACCCTAAATACATGAAAGGCTCATTCACGATTTGATAGAATCTTACAGGTCTTCCTGTTGAAGCAAAGTGATTCACCCAATAACTAGCGTAGCTTGCAAATTCATCAGGGTTCGGCAGCAAAGTAGTAGAGTTATAACCCATTCCATTAGGTAAATGAGCTATACCATTGCCACCTGTGTCAGCAAAACCTAAAGCTATCATAGGTTCTGCACCAGCATTAAAGACGGAATCAACGAATTGATCTACATATTGCCAATTGAAAGTTCCTGTTTTAGTTGCGTCATTCCAAGATGTACAGGCTTGACTGTTAGGATAGCCTATGTACCAGTCAAAACTTCTTACCAAAGCAATGCTCACATTTTTCATTAAGTTTTGACGCAAGGTATTAATAGCTATCGTGCTACCATAGTCTGTCTGCGTGCCTATTCGAAGTTTGTTTGTTCCTATTGTTTTGCTCATATCAACATTGACTTGGGATTGTGCAGTCGAGACACAACTAGTGTCAGCAATGCATCTCGAAGTTCCTAAACCATCAGTAGGTGTGCAACCAGTAGGTATACATATTCTTGCCTGCTGTCTTTGGGTAGATGAACAGCCACCAGCACCACAGTTACCGTTCGTCCAAGAACCACACGAACAAGTTTGGACAGTTTCTCCAGATTGGCAAACTGATGCGGTCGAATTTCCAGAAGCTTCTGTCATAGCTAAGAAAATTGGAAAAGCCTTAGGATAGTATTTGTTCACTACATCACTGTAAGGGCAAGTATGAGAATAACGAGAACAAGTTGGATCGTTTTCTTCAATTTCCAACAACCATGCATTAGCATAATTAGAAGCATCGCCAACAGTTTCTCCATTTGAACCTACTGCGCTTGTAGGATATGGTATCACTCCCATCTGCGAATCTAATTGTCTGATTCTCTGCAAAATTAAGTTTGATAATGTAACGTTAGAACCTGAACCAGAATAATAATATAGCAAAGGCCCACCACCATAATGAACATTAACATAGAAGTTCGGTTTGTAAGTTTGAAATACGTTTCTTAAAGCCTGAGTTTCTTTTTCGCTTCCGCCAGATGAACCAGAATAATCATAATTGTTTGTGCAGACATTGTTTTTGCAGACATAATTCGTTGAGCAATTGGCATTAGTCATGCAAGATCCTGCCAAGCATGACTTTGCAGTCCATCCCTTTACAAAGTTCCTATTCAAGTCCACACCATAAGAACATCCTGTAGAGTTCCTGTTTTGTCTCTCATACGAATCCATATTTACTACAGGTACGAACAAAATAAGATTTTGTTCGATTATTTTCTTCGCCGTCGGGTCTATTCCTGTTGTTCCATTCTCTAAAAGCCATTTTGCAATCAAGTATTCGACCTCACTTCCAGCATCTTCCCAACCATGAACAGCACCGTCCCATAAAACCTTTCCACCGTTGGGATTGCCAATTTTGAACAATACAATATCTCTCCCTTCATAAGTCTTACCAACAGGTTCATATGACGCGTAGCCTGGATACTTATCGTATAAAGTTTTGAACATGGTAATCAATTCATTATGGGTATGGAATGATTTCCCACTGGTTCCGTCACGTGAGTTTGGAATCAGAGTGAACTGTATCGGAGCTGGAAGGACGCTTGATTTGCAAATCCCATAATATCTGTTCATAGCATTTACCAACCATTGACCATAAATTGATAAATCTTTCCAAGAAGAATTCACTAAGTATTGACCCGTTGTTCCTGAACCGTATGTCCACATCCAGTAAGACCAGCCAAAACTTGAATTCTTTAGTTCAGAAACATAAACAGACATATTTCCTTCATTATTTTCTGACCACTCACCAATCAAGACTGGAATTCCACCCCAGTAAACAGCCAGACTTTTGAAATTGTTAAACATACCGCTATACCAAGCCGTATATCTGTGAGGAGCGAATACAATGTTGTCTACATCTATGGGTGCAATATTGCGAGACAAAGTCCAGTTGATAGAAGAATAACTACCTGGCACCGGGTAAGCTCTTTCAAAGAATATAGCCTTATTGCTTACCGTGCGGATTCTTTTAGCCACATAAGTGTGAAAATTACCTAGCTTTTGGTACTGAGAATCGTCATAGACTGGAGGCTCATTCAATATCTCATAACCGATGACACTGTCGTATTTGTCAACTCTCGCTATCACCTGACTGTAAAAGTCAGCATAAAGTTCCCATACTGTCTTTCCGCCATAGGTTAATGTGTTGTTATAGAAATCTCTCCAAAACTGCTGCTCGCCTTGGGCGTTGTTAGGATAGGTCGTCAGAAGATAAGATGGGAAGCCTGCAGTGTAGGAGCTTCCATAGAAATAGCTGCTAGTGTTGTACTGATGAGAATCGAAGAGTACGTATATCTTCGAGTCGTTCGCAGCCTTTGCCACGTTCTCGGCCTCGTCTAGAAAGCCTGTCGGGTTCATGTAGTAGGACTCCCAATAGAAAGGTATTCTCACGAAATTAAAACCGTATGAACTTATGTTATTGAACACCTGATTCGAAGGCGGCTTTATTGATGAATAGCAAGGGGGGGAAGAACATCCTCTTTCCGTGCCTGCTAGTAATCTCGGTTGATAGTTAACTCCTCTTAAAGTAGGCACTAGTTGAGCATAATTAATTGTTGATTGAATAGAAGTATATTCATTCAAAATTTCACCTGCACTCAAGGCCCTGTTCCATATCTTTACCTCGTCTATAGTTCCGTTGAATTCTCTGCCTGTTGCATACTGGCTCTTTCCAATAAGCAATGGAACGCCAACATTGTTGTAGATGCTTGATATTATAGCAGTATCTGTTGTACTCACTTGCTGACCGTTTATATAAAACGTAGGAACTTTGTTTGCCTGCCAGACGACAGCTATGTGATACCATGAGTTAAGGATAGGAACGAAAGGAACAGTCCATTGAACATAATTCGAACCGTCAGGAGATGCGAAGAATCCGATGTAATTACCGCCATAAGAGGGCGTGTCTATGAACCATCCCTTGCTGCCGTTGACATTGTTATACTTGTTCAGTATGGCCTGTCTTCTGTTGCTGTCTCTTGGATTAATCCAGAAACTTACTGTCAAAGCCGTGAAACCGGAAAGAGAACTGCTGCCAGGTATCTGAACATAGTTATTTGCCCCGCTAAAATTGAATGCATTTCCACTATGTCCGCCTATACATGCAGTCCCATAGGACGTGCCATCGCTCCCTAATCCTGACGAGTCCTTTACAGTGCAGTCATCAAAGCTCCAGTAACCGACTAGATTTGAAGCTGGAGAAGACGGTTGATTGTTTATACAAGAATTTAAAGGATAATTATAATACTGCTGTGCAAGTTGATTGAATGTACTATAAGCTTGTTGCTGTGGTGCATAGTACCAACATAGGGCTTCATAATTTACAATCTTCTGGTTTATTGCATTTTTGATACCGTTATAAGTTTTTTGAATAAAATCTGAGTCTGCTCTGATTTGCTGTGGTCCCATAGTGTTGTATTCATAAATAATAAAGTTTTTATCTTGTAGACCGAGGTAACTAACAATTTTTCCAGTATAATTTTCTCCTAGATAGGAAGATATGTAATTCTGTGTCAAGCATGAGTTTCCTGCATCAGCACGAGGATAATAAGTCATACCAAAAACATCAAACGAATAGTTTAACTTTGAGAAACCCTGAATATAGGGATCAAACCATTCCTGTTTGTTCGAATTCCATATTGTATTCCAATTTGGATTCGATGTGCAAGGAATGTCACCTGCCCCACCATCAACAGCAATACCGATTCTAATTCTAGGTGCTACTGCATCTCTGGCCTTTGTAAGATTACTTATGAATTCTTCATATGCTTGAGGTGTAATATACCAATTACGATACGAGCCACCAACACCCCACCTATTTGTTATACCAACATTTTGTTGATTGAATTCCCAAGCTGGAACGAAAATTATGTTATCATAACCTACTTTTTCTGTCAAGGCTTCAAGTTTTGTTAAGAATTTTACTAAAGCATCATAGGTTATTTTTGGTTGAGGATTTGGAAGAGAAATAGGTGGATTTCCATCTACATTCCCATCCCTGCGAGTAGTCATCCATTCTTGATCTGACATATCAAGATTAGCCAGCCAAATACGTAAAACAGGATATGCTCCCCATACTTTCATCTTTGTAAGTACATTTTCTACACCAGTCCAGTCAGCACCTCTATCACCCCAATCGTCAACAGCACAACTTGCATGTCTGCATATAAGATCGCCTGAAGGTGTGAGACTTGAAAAAATTTGATTAGTAACATACTTGAAAGGAGGGTTCGTAGCCTTAGATGGATATCCTTGATTATAGGGATCATAAAAATGCGCATACTGCCTACCAGTTGAAAAACTTGTTACTATTGAGCATGCTTGCGTTCCAATTTTGCATGTTCCATCTACCTGGCATGTTCCAGATGAGCATCCACACTGAGAGCACTTGTCAATCAACGTTCCGCTGTTACAATACTTCGGTTTATTAGTCGCGTTACAAGAACCATAAGTGGTTCCGTCCGAGCATTTTTGAGCATTACCAGAACAGCAGCATAAGCCAGAAGAACATCCGTCCTGTCCAATTGAAGTTTCAGCGGATTGACATGTAGAGGTTGCCCCACCAGCTTTTATTGCATCAACAGCTATCTGGCCGTTTGCATTCAAGTCGCCACCAGTAGCAAACAATGTCTCCGTTTTTAATGTACTCCAACTCCAACTTGTCTCATCGCTATAACTCCATATGCTATAGCTTATTCCCCATTCGTTAAATATCTTTAATGAATTGTTTAGAAATTCAGATTCGTTTGCTGAGCCTAGTCTAGCACCAATTTCCCCAGCCATTACAGGTATTTTTAGACTAATGTCCCTAACATGAAAAGTCGTATCGTATACTTGCTTAAGCGCGCTATACATTGTAGGAACATCTCCAGCATACTTGTGGAAGCTCACGATTGTGTTATTCAACGGGTCATTTAACGGGTAATAGTAGTACCAGTTTAGATTTCTAAAGTTATCAGATGGATTTCCCCAAGTTCCCAATCCAAAACTATATTGTGCCAGAATCAAACCTTTATAACCTTTTGCTCTAACATTGTTAGTTATCTGCTGCCATACACCCTGCCATTCTTTAACATCTCCAGAAGTAAAATTGTAAGGTTCGTTCCAAAACTCCGCTATATAGTTATCGTATTGTCCAAGTTCAACAACCCTATTCGTGGCATAATTGATAAAGTCTGCTTTTGTTGGGAGTAAATCACATTCATCACTTGTACAATAAGGAGGATAACCACCTATGTCCTGATCATTATACTTGCCGGGTTTAACAGTATAATCTGTGAGCGTCACATAGATTCCCCTTGATTCACATCTTGAAATGAAATCTTTAATCATGTCACGCCATTTTAAATTCGGAATATTTGAATTCACAACAGAGTTATTTATCCAAGACTCGGTGTTTGTGAATTCACGTATGTAATTTACACCATACGATTTCATCTTGTCTAGAACCTTGTCAACAACTGTAGTATTATAATAATTCCATTTTCCCCAATAACCAGATTGAGCATCATGAAAATGTCCTAATATATTAAATCCTCGAAGATAGATTGTTTGTCCATAATCATTCTTAATATCTTTTCCTTCTATGTGTAATTTTGTTGCAAGAGTGTTTGAAAGAGATCTACATGTTCCTGAAGCAAAACTCTGTGCTTTACATGTAGAATCACAATTTGATGGGCTTATAGAAGAAGTTACTGTTATTGAAGTTGTAGTCGAAGACTTAACCGAAGTTGTTATAGTTGTTGGAAAAATATCTTGTATTGAAAAATCTACCCAATAAACTCCTTTTGTGTTGGGAATGTTACTGATTAATGTGTTTGATATTTGTCCAAGTGGATCGCTTAGTTGAGACCACCAACTTTTATCACTCGGATATCCAAATTGGAAACCAACATTTGAAGAGCTAAATGCATTACCCCAAAATTTAAAATCATTTATCATATTTTGTAAATTACCATTATCTTCGCTATCATCAATGAAAACGAGGTCTGCATTACGGAAAGTTGGAGGTATCTTGCCTGTAAGCCAGTGCTTCAAGAATAACTTGTAGTTTGAATTGTATGACTTGACTTTGTTAAGCCAGGTTTGTGCTTCTGTATCAGTAATAGGTTTGCCCGGACTATCAACATTATTGTAGGTACTGTACTTATACCATTCAACATCCACACCGAATCCTATTACAGAAGAATGGTGGCTATAACGTCCTAAAACCAAATCGATTAGCTGTGATACGTCTGCATCACCAGGTTCAACCTGTAGCCAAACTTTTATTCCATTGGCATCAAATGTATTTAGATATTGTTCAGCAACATCATTTGAATTAAATATTATGTTTTGATATGTTCCTCCTGGAGAGGGAAAGTAGAGTTTGCAAACTTTAGGTTGATCAGGTGTCATAATTTCACCTAAAATCCATATGATTGTAGGAGCAGAGTTTGGAACTTTTGCAGACATCCCCTTTGTCATACTAACCCACCAACTCGGTGATTGTTGTGTTTGATATCCATATGGAGAAGATCTAAAACCAGCATAAATTGGATTAGTAATTATCGTCGTGGTAATTGAACTACTAATTGTAGTTGTTGTAATACCTTGACAATTATTCAAAATTATAGGCTTGTATATCTGAGCGTCTACTCCCACTTCACCAGGATTACAATAACCATTATAATCTTCTCCAGTGACCCAGAAATTATAATTTCCATTATTTACACTACCTGCTGCAGGCATCTTGACATTGCATACCATCCTATAGGAATTAGTTCCAGAATCAGCAATGTATGATTTACAGCTACCAACATTGTATAGATAAGAAGATGACAATCCTGTTGTCTCTAAGAAAAATCCCCAATAGTTGTCATTATAGTTATGCCTTCCTGTCCAATATGCAGTAACTGGTATGGTATCACCACAGTTAGCTGAAGATGGAATCGTAATGGAATCAACAGAATCAATACTTTTGTATGTTGATGAACAGTAATGTGATGATGAACCAGAACATGTAAGATCAACAGAGAATATAATCGCTAAAGAAAGGCAAAAAAATGATAAACAAAATATTATTATAAAGAAAAACGATTTTTTCATTTCTATCTCCAACATTTTATACAAAATATATTTTAATTATCTGTAATAAAAAGAATTTTCTTTTACGAATGGCAAAAAAGAGATTTAGGCTTAAACATCTAAAACAATTTTATGAAAACAAAAGAAATTTTTGCAGGTTCTTTACTGCTTGGAAAACTACCTGAAGGATGTAAATACTGTGTAGAGGGCTCGAAACTTGTTCTTTTTGTAACTGGATTATGTAAAAAAAATTGCTGGTATTGTACAATTTCAAAAGCAAGATGGCAGAATGATATAGTGCTAGCTAATGAAATGGAAGCTAAAAAAGATTCAGAGATATTAAAAGAAGCTAAATTAATAGATGCCAGGGGTGCTGGAATTACAGGCGGAGAACCAATTGTTGTTTTCGATAAAACTCTTCATTATATAGATCTTTTGAAATTCAAATTTGGTCAAGATTTTCATATTCATATGTATACTGCTTATCCTATTGACAAAGGAAGAATGAAAAAATTGTGTGATCATGAGCTAGATGAAATAAGATTTCATTTTTTTGATGAAAATTGGGATGTTATCAAGAATGCACTAGAATTTAATTGGGATGTTGGTATAGAGATACCAGTCATACCTGAATATGAAGAAAGAATAAAAAAACTTTTACTAAAAGCAGATAAACTTGGGGTAAAATTCATTAACCTAAACGAATTAGAATTCTCAGAAAGAAATGAAACAATTCTATTAGGTAAAAATTATGAAATAAAGGGTAATGCACCAACTGCAGTTAAAGGATCTGAAGAAATTGCAAAAGAATTATTGAAATTTTCTGAAAAAAATTTGAAAAAAACAAGTGTTCATTATTGTTCTGCCATGACTAAAAATGTTTTTCAATTAAAGAATAGATGGAAAAGAAGAGCTAATAACATAAAAGAAGATTATGAAAAGGTTGATGAAGATGGACTCATTCAAAAATGTATAATTGAAGTCGAAGATAAAGAATCTGTTTCTTTATTGAGTCATTTAAAGAAAAAATACAGATTGTCATCAAATATTATCAAAATAAAGAACGGTATAATAGAAACTTCAGTTAAAATTGGGTTGGATATAGCAAAAAAAGAAAAGTATCTAAAAATATTTTTTGTTAAGCAAATTCCTATAGAAAATGGATGGTATATTGAAAAATGGCCCATTGAAAATTTGATTTAGACATTTTCACTCTTTTCTTAATTGTTTATTTTTACCATAAAATACTTAAAATTCTGTTTTTACTTATTATTTACTGATTTTATGTCAGAATATGATGCAGTAATTTGTGGTGCAGGACCTGCAGGACTTGTAACAGGCATATCTACGTTATTCTATAAAAAAGATGCAAATGTCATCATTCTCGAAAGTAGGCAGGAAATAGGTGAAGAAAAATGTGGTGAAGGATTATCAGAAGATTGGTTTTTTCACATGAAAGTATTTGGTAGATTTTTAAGGTCAAAACTTAATTCAAAATGCTTCGAGAATAAAATTTGTGGCTTCTTATTTGTTCTGCCAAGCGGCAAAAAAATAATAATAAGAGAAAAAAAACCACATGGATGGGTTCTAAACAAAGATTATTTTCTAAAAGACTTAGCTAAAATATTCTTAGAAATGGGTGGAGAAATTAAAAGCAATACTGTTGTTAAATCTCCTATAGTTAAGAATAATGTCCTGTATGGCGTGGAAATAGAAGATGGAAACTTAATAAGAGGCAAATGTGTAATTGATGCCACAGGTCTAAATCAGGTTATATGGAGGAATGCTTTAGACATAAAAAAACCGATAGATAAAGGAGATGTAGAAGTTTGCTGCCAATACAAAATAATTGATTCTGAAATAGAATACCCAGAACTAATACATTTTTATTTTGGTAATAGTTTCGCTCCTGGTGGTTATGGCTGGGTTTTTCCAAAGAGTTCTGATAGAGCTAATGTAGGTTTAGGTTGTCAAGGATCTAAAGTTGAAAGTGCTTTTCCGTTCCAAGAAAAATTCTGGAATATGTTGAACTTGAAAGGAAAAATTATATCCAAAAAGGGAGGCACTGTTGCTACTTTTAACATGCCAGAATCTTTTGTATGGTATAATCTAGCTTGTGTAGGGGAATCTGCAAGATTTACCAATCCTGTTCATGGTGGTGGCACAGGTCCTGCTATATTTGGAGCCTATATTCTCGGAAAAAACATTTCTGAAGTTTTAAAGAAAAAGAAATCAATGAATGCTGCATTGTTAGATTATCAGGAAGAAATTAAATCGACGAGAGGTAAAACTCATAACTACCATTATAGAGCTAAAAATCTTTTACAAGCATGTAATGATGAAGAAATAGAAATAATTCTTTCTTCGATAAACGTGGATGAATGGTACAGATCTATGAGTTATACGAAAAGAGAGTTGATGAAAATTATCAGCCGTATTTACAAGAAAAACTTTAAGCTAGGCTTAAAAGTCACAAGGTATATGGGCCTATAATAAACTTTTATTAATCTAATGTTAATTCTTATCATGAAAAAATTGAATATTACTTATGCTTCTAATGAAGAATTTGAAAATCTTAGAAAAAAATACCCAAATGCATTGTATATTGAATCCAAAGAGTGTAGAAAATTAAAAATATCACAGAAAAAGGAAATAAGGTGTTATAAAACTTCTTAAAATACTCGATCCGTCTTTATTACAGCCTGATTGTTTTTATATTTCATTATTTCAGCATCAGATTTTGATATTCCTATTGCAATTAGTCTGTTATCCGATGAGAAAATACCAACATGTTCCTTGATTCTTATGTCAGGCTGCATTTTTTCTATGTATGAACCTAAAACCGGTGCTCCATTTTGAATGAATTTAACAGATGAATCTCTAATGTAAACTTTTTTTACATGTGGGATTGCTTTTTCAATCGGTATAAGTAAATTTTTTAAATAGCTGTCTTTTCTAGATTTATGAGATTCAAATGCTTCTTTTATTTCTTCTATTGAGTGACTATCATTTATGGAAAAATGACCAACTTTTGTTCGTCTTAATTCTTTCATATGAGCTTTTATTCCCAATTTTTCTCCTATATCTGAGCAGAGTTTTCTTATGTATGTCCCTGCCTGAACTTTTGTTTGAAACCTTACATTCTTGCCTTCTTTGCTCAATATTTTAAAGGAGTAAACAATTTTTTTTCTTGGTTTTCTAGCAACATTTGATTTTACTGGGGGCGTTTGAGTAATTTCTCCAATAAAATATTTTGATATAGTTTCCTCGATAGTTTCTTTATCAATGTCTTTATGAATATACATTAATCCCTCGTATTCCTTATTCAAACCCATCAAAACTGGCATTGCTTTAGTAGCATTTTCCAATGCGATGACAAGCACACCTGTTACTTTTGGATCTAAAGTACCCGTATGTCCACATTTTTTTAGACCGAAGAGTTTTTTTATTTCAACGACAACTTCTTGTGAACTGATACCACTAGGTTTATCTAAATTAATGACACTACGATTTATCAAATTCCTAATTTCTATGTCATTCATTCTTTCTTCTTTTCTTTTTTCTCAGGTTTTTCAGGTTTTTCTTCCTTTTTCTCTTCTTTCTTGCCTCTTCTTAAGGAAGGTATCTTTAATTTTATCTTTACTCCTTCTTTCTTTTCTTCCTTAGCTTCCTCTTTTTTGACTTCTTTTGGTTTTTCTTCAGGTTTTTTCTCTTCTTTCTTTTCTTCCTTAGCTTTTTCCTTCGGTTTCTCTTCTTTCTTTGGTTTAATTGCTGCCTCTTTTAGTCTTTTTTCTGCTTCTTTTACAAGTTCAGGACTTGGTTTCTTTAGCTCAAATTTTTTCAATACGCCAGCATCATTAAAGGCTTTAATTACCTCACCTTCACCGGCATCAGATGTTATCTTTAAGACAAAAGGAGTGGATTCCAGTTGTTCTACATTACATCTCCTTCTTTTAATTCCAGTTAATTCCTTCGGTCCAGTAACTAGGACAAAGTTTTCATCCATTTTCTTTAAAACAACACAATACTTACCGGCCTCACGACCAGCAGTTTTAACGCAAACTCTTCCAACTTCAAGTGTCGCCACTTTAAATCACCTCTAAAACACTATAAGTTTATATTGAAATACTTGATATTCTATGCTTTTAATCTTTGTTGAAAGTTTCTCTAACGCTCTTTCTGAAGAACTCTCTCATACACTTAGAACAAAGATTTCCTCCATAAGGTCTTTCTGGTCTTCTTTTAGTCTTGGGTAGCTTTCTCATTTCCGTAGATTTCATATGAGGAACACCATGCAATGGCCTTTTACATATAGCACAAATTGGTATACCATGCTTCTTTTTCCTGTAATGAATTACTAATCTCTTCCCAGGCGTTTTTACTTTTCTTCTCTTCAAATTTCTTCCTCTAAGACTTCGCTGAACCATTCAAATCCCTGTAATTTTTTTTATGATTATACCGACAACTAAAGTCGAAATAAAGTACCACCAATACCATGTCAATTGCATGCCGCCAACCGCTGGTAGTATACTTGGTATAGTTGCTACGATTTTTCCTTCATATGAAGTCCTAAGAACTGGTAGAATCAATAAAACTAAGAAAAGAGATATTATCATGGGTTTAAAAGAGTGTTTCATGTATTCACTATTAACTTTCATCATTTCGCTTAAATGGGCATTCATCTGCGTCGTATCCCCTTTCTTCTGCGCTTCTAACATAGTTGCCCTTATACTCTGCATTCTATCTTTTACTTCCTTAGCCTTCCCTGTGCCCAACAATTTCATGTTTACTAAAGCCATGATAGCATTAATTAAAGTTCCTACGCCGAATACGATAAATACAGGTGCTATTCCCAACATTGCGATATCAATCATCTTAACTTTCCTCCAACATTTTTCTTATGAATGGGTGTGCTCCTTCCAAGTTCTCAGTTTTTAATTGTTCATATATACTATATATAATAGTTACCATAAGCAATATGCCTGTTCCAGTGCCCAAAGCACCTGTAAAATCGGCGAATGCGGCAAGAAGGCCTATTGAAGCACCACCTAAAACTGCAAGTGGTGGTATATACTTATCTAAAACCTGTCTAATTATTTGTGGGCTACTCCTGTAACCGGGTATTTGTAAACCAATAGAAGTTAATTGATCCGCTACAGACTCTGCATCCATTCCTGAAGTACTAACCCAGAATACAGAGAAAATTATAGAACATGCTATCATGAATGCCATATAAGTTAATGCCCTTAAAGCAAGTTGTGATGTTAATAAACCACTAATTACATCGAATAAAAGATTTGTAGGTGCAGTTAAAAAATACATTATCCCACTTACTGGCTGACTTCCACCTGAAGAAGTTTGAGAAAAGCATCCAAGTATGCCACACTTTAAATTAGGATTATCTATTGTTGATTTGGATGTTATGCCTCCGAATAATTGTAGATTTGCTAATAAAGCAGCAGTAAGTATGACTGGGATATTGCTGGTATAGAATAATTTCAATGACCATCTTCTACCAAAACCTCGCATAGAAGAAAATGAAAGTGGTATATCTATGGATATGCCTTGTGCGTACACGACCATTAAGAATACCACAATAGTTGAAATCATGGGCAATAAATTTACCAAAATATTCTGTAGGTTTTTTGCCATTAAATTGTAGACAAATGCCCAAAATATACCTGCTGGTGGATTGCCTGTAGCTGGTAAAGTTCCCGTAGCAGTGAAAGGAGTAAATAAACCGACAAATATTCTGTTAATGACACCGGCTGCTATAAAAAGACTAATTCCTGAACCTATACCCCATTTGCTGACAATTTCATCTAACAATAGTACTAATAAACCGCCGGCTGCTAGTTGTAATATAACTATAGTTGTAGTAAATATATCTTTAGTTTGAGGCGGAACAGCACCACCCACGACAAAAGCAAAAGCTTCGACAAAGCATAAAACTATTGATGCTAATTTCTGGATTGCTTCGAACTTTTCCTTTTGTTCTGGTTCATTTAAATCCCAATCTATTATTTTAGAACCAACTAATAACTGTAATATAATAGAAGCGGTAACCATCGGGCCTATACCTAACGTCATCAAAGTTCCAAAAGAAGAACCTAAAAGCACCTCTAGGGATTTGAACTGTTGTCCCGCCCCTTTTGAAACCCCATAAACATGACCGAATAATTGAGAAGAAAATAAGAAGTAAATGGTTAAAACTATGCCTGTCCAAAGTAGTTTATTATTTAACGAAACTTTATAGATAGGTTTTTCTACTGCTATTAAGTATTTGTTCAACTTTGATAAATCAAACATTTTAATTCACTGCTATTGCCTTTCCACCACTCTCTTCTAATTTTTTTATTGCATTTTTAGAAAAACTTTTTGCCTCGATTATTATTTTATGCTTAATTTGACCTGCGCCAAGGAGTTTATCATAACCCAATTCAGAAAGGTTAATCTTTATTCCTTCGCTGTCCTCTTTAACTTTTTTATCTTTCAATAAAGTTTCGATCCTTGAATCTAGATCATTCAAATTGATTGCTTTAATTTCAGCTACACGATTTACTTTTTGAGGTCTTTTGAACCCCACTTTGCCAAAATGATCAGGCATGTATTTTATCATTCTCATTACTTTATGCTTATGTAGACCAGCTAGTCCTCTTCCACCTCTACTGCCACCGCCACGATGCTTCTTATGACTACCATAACCAGTACTGCCCCCTCTTCTCTTTCTTAACTTTCTTACTCTATTTACTACCATCAAATCATCCTTTCTAACAATTCATTTATCTTTTCATTCCTGTTACCTAAATCTCCTTTTGGAAAGGGTGTTCTTGTACTTCTAAATCCTTTCTTAGGCGGATTCAATCTAAAAACTGATTTAATTCTATTATAATCCT
>Ga0315279_10001350_pt1 | contig 41258 bp, 42 predicted proteins | sample YL17G06_20_MG_FD_203694 | JGI IMG/M metagenome (GOLD analysis project Ga0315279, IMG submission 203694) | Sediment microbial communities from Yellowstone Lake, YNP, Wyoming, USA - YL17G06_20 | ecosystem: Environmental > Aquatic > Freshwater > Lake > Sediment | place: USA: Wyoming | collected...
TTCATGGCTAAAAGCATAACAGAAAGAAAGAAAAAGTTAAACTAAATAATGTAAATCCATTGTAAATCTATCTGTCCGGAGATCAACCAATTGCAGTCGGGCGATTTCCATTAACCGAGTTCTGAGGTTAGCTCTGTTGATATTGTCGGCGGTCTTAAATATCGCTTTTTAGCCTCGTACGCCGTGTGTCCAGAATGTGGCGGCGTTAATATCTTTCTCGATCGCTGCTCTGCGCCCACTGGACAATGCCTCACCTCAACCATGATTTACCCCAAGGCAATGGCCAGAAGTCCGATCTCCACGGATGTGAAAGAGCAGTACGCCGCCGATTACCGCGAGGCCTGTCTCGTTCTTGCAGATAGTCCGAAGGCAAGTGCAGCCCTAAGCCGTCGTACGCTCCAGCTACTCCTCCGCGAGGAGGCACGGGTAAAGATATCTAATCTCAGCAATGAAATAGACGAGGTGCTTGCATCCGGAAAACTGCCATCCCATTTAGCGGAGGCCATTGACGCCATTCGTATTCTTGGCAACTTTGCAGCCCATCCGATGAAGAGCACAAATACAGGTGAGATCCTCGATGTCGAACCCGGCGAAGCCGACTGGACGCTCGATGTGCTGGAAGGACTGTTTGATTTCTATTTTGTACAGCCAGCCATCCTTCGTAGCAAAAAAGATGCTCTCAATAAGAAGCTTGCTGAGGCAGGAAAACCACCCATGAAGTGAAGATACACGGTATGGAGGATAGATTCTATGACCGACTGGTCTGAAAAAATAGCCGCCGAACTCCGCAAACGACGGAAGACGAAAACAACGGATAATGCTATATCACTTGAAGAACAACGAATCAGGACAGAACAAACCCCAGCACTTTGGAAGGCATTCAAGGAAGCGGTCATTAAAAACTGCAATGATTTGAACGCCACGATGAAAGAGAACATTTTAGTCTGCGAGGTTACTCCTGCTAATGAAATTAGCATCCGTGCGCACATTGAAGACAGAACGTTCTTTCTCAAAGCACATTTGAACCCCGAATGGGGATTGCTATTTCAATCCGATGGTCCCGGCGGCAACGGCCAATCTGACACTCAGGTATACCAAGGCAAACTCCAGTTCTCTGAAGGTGGTTTGCCTCTGTCACCCGATTCCCTCGCGGGTATCATGCTACACACATTATTTGAGTAACCCTAGTTACCACAAAACACCCTCCAGGATGCCCTAGGACGCGAGATTTTAAGACGGTCCGTATCCGAGTATCCCCTTAAGTCGGTTTATCCCTCCCCTATAATCCCGTGCTATAATCGGCCCACTCAAGGAGTACCCATATGACACTCAAAAACGCAGGTTGGCTTCTAGAGAAGGCCGCTGCTGCTCTTCTGATTTCTTTCCTCGGATTTTTTCTTGCCGCCTTTGGAATAACTTGGTTCACATTCAAAGATTTCCTCTCCACCTTCCACGCACTTCCGGGCTGGCTTATCCTCCTCGTGCTTTCCTTACTCGCTGCAATACTAACTCACCGACTTTTGCAACGGCGACCACCGTTAGTAATCCTTTCAGCCATCTACGGCGAGGGAAATCAATGGATTAGCCAAACAAAATGGCTCACCTCTCAAATATCAGACAACACACTTTCCAAGGTCTATGCCGGTAATCAGTGCGGCGACCCGTGTCCCGGTACAAAGAAGCGTCTCGTGGTCATCTACTCTCATCACGGCAAGCCGAACATCATAACCGTTCCCGAAAGAGACACATTCTCACTCCCTATAGTGCCCTAGGACGCGAGATCTCGGCAAGGCCCTTGGTCTGGTATCCCCGCGCTAGTAGCACTGACGTTGCCAGCGTGGCTCAATCGTAGATTAGCGCGGAACTTATCTACGCTTCCCGCGTGGATTCGTAGTTTCCGTTCCCCCCAGCCCAAATTGCGGCGCTTCAGCGCGCACTCACCGCCGGTTTTTTTCGGGTATCAAAGGAAATCCCCGCCGATGCCTCAAGGCACACCGGCGGGAATTCTCTCTCAGGCCGCTTTTTTCATCGCCTTCAGCATATTCAGGATTGGGCTGTCAATCTCACCGCCCCGCTTGTCGTAAATCATTCGCTTCAGATCCCGCAACTCGTCTTTCTCCCCATCGGTTAACCCACGCGTCAAAGCTTCCTCCAGCATCGGGTCGAGCGGCTTATCTTCGCCGTTCTTCCGCTTCATTAGTTTTGCCGTGAGGTAGACATAGATATTTGTATGCTCTGACGACAGAGGCTGCCTGAACGATGCCGTCATCAGATACACTGCCGTTTCCGCCTCCCCAACAGCATCCTCCGGCGCAAGCTCCTTCCTAATGGAACACATACCAAGAATTAGCCGTTCCGCCCTCACCTCCTCCAGTAGCCACTCCGGTATGCTATCGGCCCACTCCGCAGACCCTACAACAAGCCGATTTTTCTCCTTCGCCATTGCTTTAATTTTCGTTCATTTCGGCACATCCGACAATGTGCGTAACCTACCTCGCCTTCCCCCTCGGCGTCCCGCATACTTCGCACACGCTCCCCAGCGACTGCGTGTCCCTGCGGCACTCCAGACAGAAGCCGATGAGGTCGGGTGCCACACCCCGCATTAGCGCAGACAGCACCCGCTTGCACTCCTCGGCCCCCCGCTGGTAGACACACACGCACACCAGTAGCTCTCCGTAGTACACGGCCCAGTACTTGCCGTATCGGGCTATGTCAATCATCGTGGTGCTTGGTTTTAGTTTCCCCGTTCGACCAGCGCGAGGGCAGCGTTTTTTCCGCCGCTACAAGCGAGCGCGGGCAGAACAAAAAAAGGTTACTAGGTATTCCTAGTAGCCTTTTCTTTGGCCTGCCCGTTACCAAGCTCCGGCGGAAAAAACGCTGACAGTATTCCCGTGCGACGAGTGCCTCCGTCTACGGAGCGCAATTTGGGCTGGTCGCTTCGACGCTACGCAAGTAGCGGCGGAGCGATCGCTGAACTCCCTACCACCGCTACGCCCCTTTCTCCGCCACAAGGCCACACTCAAAATCTAGCTACCACCAGCGAGGCCGCCTGATTGAAGCCTGTAGCGCGCGGGTGGCTACTGGCACCCGCAGCGCGAAGGCGAAATCAGGCGGCCTAGAGCGCACCTCTTTCAACCTAACTACCACCAAACGTAGCGCGTGCGTTATCGAGCGAGGGCCGCCCAGCAGGGCGGCCCGAAGCGAGAACATTCTCTCGTGCTCTCCTATCCTGCGACCGCACAATAGGAGAGCATCGCCCCGAGCAAAACATTACTACCTAGAGTCGCCCTCGACTCCTCACTACTCCGACCGGAGGACTAGAAACAAAAAGAGAATTTCCATTACCATCTGATATAAAGATATAAACCCGACATTCACCCCTTCGCGCAAGTGTCGGATTTTTCAACGGTTATGCCCCGCTGCCGTGGTACGCCCGCGATCAGCGCGCAATCACGCCGCGTATCGGTCCCGCGAGTGATTCAGCACCTTCTCTCTCCGGGCTCTCGGGCCATAAAAGCGGAGGGCTTCGAACGGGAAAACGTGAAGCACGCCGGGATTCTCGGCTACCTTCGCATAGCACTCGAAGTTCGGCAACGAGGTCAGCCGCTCGGCCGAAACTTGGCCGGCGAACTCCCGCTCTATCCTTTCCGCATCCTCCCCCGACACCCGGAAAGAAATCAGGTTCGGGCAGTTGCCGAATACTGCCGCCCTCGTTTTGAATTCCAACTGGTCAACCGTCTGGCAGGCGACAATGAGGGTGATGCCGTATTTCCGGCTCTCGGCGAGGAGGGTGCTGAAATCCATGCCGACCGTGAAGTTTTGTATCTCATCTACGACAATCAGGTGGGCTATCCGTTCCTCCAGCGGGATGTCCTGCCGTGAGAGCGCCGCGAATTTCAGCCCGGAAAGAATGAACGAGCCGAGCAAGCTGGATACGTCCTCCCCGAGCTGTCCCTTGCCGAGACGGCAAAGGAGAATCCGGCGGGTGTCTATCACTTCCCGGAACTCCAAAAATCTCTCCCTCCCGAGCACGTCCCTGAACGCCTTCTTGAGCGCGAACTTTTCTATCTTGTTCATCACCGCCGCCGTCGCTTCCACGCGGTATCGCTCGGGCCATTCGTTATCATAGAGTTTGAAGAATTGCCGGACGGGTTCGGAAAACTTCGGCACAAGTTTTTGCCGGAGCTTCCGGTCGGCGAGGAATCTAGGAAGGTCTAGAACACTCGGGCTTGGGATGGATTCCAAAACGGCATAGGTCGCGTGGGTGAGGATGCTTTCGAGCCGCGGCCCCCAGCTCTCCTGGGAAGTTGCATTGATGCTTCCCACAAAATCAGAAACCGCGAGGTCGGTCTGAGCTTTGAAGGCAAGCGGGTTTATCCCGATCGGCTTTTCATCGCTCGGGTCGAAAACAATCACCTCCTGCGTCCGCCGGCGGGGCAGGCATTCGATAATTTGTTCCGTGAGATCCCCGTGCGGGTCAAGCAAACTCACGCCGCCCCTCCGGTCGATTTCGGACAGGACGATGTTTTTGAGTAGCGTGCTCTTGCCCGTACCCGACTGGCCGAAAATAGCCGTATGTCGCTTGGGAAGGTTGAACGGCTGGTCGAGTGCAGTAGGAATGTCGGTGGTGCCGAGGATCATCTATACAGGAATGAGCGGTTGGCTATACATTACGAAGCTCGGGTGTATAGGAAATGCACATCCCAGAGTCTGCGGCCCCCGCCCCCTCCGGCTCTAGTGGCGGATCACGCCAGTGGCCGGAGGGAGTAGGGACGCCGCGATAAGGAGCCACTGTAATTCTATGTCAATCCAGGAATGAGTGCAGGGTCTCGTCTTTGGGGTTCAGGAAGATTTTACCGAGGATGTCCTGATAGTCCATGCTCGTTATCCAAAATCTCCTGAAAGGAAACTGCTCTGCCACCTTGTCCCGGAAGTTCTTGGCCCGCTGCCAGGTCGGGAGAAGGAAGATAACCCGGAAGTTCTGAATCCCCCACGTCTCGATATGCTTCTTCGCGTTGGCATACTCGAAGTAGGCGCGGACCTTCTTCATCCTCGAGCTCTCGCCGCGCACATAGTCCGTTTCCTTGCCCTGCTCGACTTCGAGGAAGAAATAGTAGGAGAGTTCGCCGCGCCTGATTCCAAACAAAGCATCGGGATTCACCGACAGTTCTCCCGCGTGGTCTTGCAATTCCCCGCGCCGCTGCTCCCAGAATATCAGGTCGAGCTTCGCCGCAATGTCGAGATGGAACTTCGTTATCTGCACATCATGCTCAATCGTGAGGGGGCTCTTTGAATCAACCCAGCTCGGTTCGTCCTGAAATCCGAGCGACGCGGCGATGTTCGCGCCCTTCCGCGTAAGAAAATGTACAGCCGGTTCGAACGGGACCTCGACGCCCTGAAGTAACCCCTCCTCGTGGAGTTTCCGCAAGCGCCGCCGGATGGATACGATGGGCCGGTTCGTCAGGTTCGTGAGGTGCTCGGAATTGAGAAAGGTGTAGTTGGCAAACTGTTTGATGATATCGGTATCGCCTGCGATCATTTTCTGCGCCGTGGTTTTGCCGGGGCGGAGCCGTAGTTGTCGTCGTCGGCCTCCGCTTGTTGTATAACGTTTTTCTTGTGGCAGCGATACTGCCAGCCGGCATGGTCGAGGAATTCCTGAATCCTGTTCGCACCCGGCAAGGGGAGAACATCGACGCTTCGGAAAAACACCGCATTGTCTTCGAAATACTTGACGACGAAGTTCCGCGCGCGCTGCGTTTTGAGCTTGTTCTGTTTACTCGCCAGAAACTCATTGAGTTCGAGGTAACGATTCACGTAGTACCAGTGATTCTTGATTTCGTGGAAGGGTAACGTTGTCTCGCCCTCGCTCCAGTTCCGGCCGCGCTGCCTGGTTTTCCCCTTTGCGGTTCCCTTCGCGTCGCTCTCCGCTACGCTCTCGCCGCTTCCCGACATGAACCCGCCGCCGCTGCCGCCCAACATAACGCTCCCCGCATCATCTGGGAGCAGATGCTCCATCGCGGAGGAAAAATCGCTGAAGCCGTGGTGCGTAGATTTCCCCCGCATAAGGGCCTTTACCATCGTCTCGTGGAAGGTGAGCCCTGCCTGGATGGAGCCGCCCACACTCTTGCTTTTCTGTACCCTGGTCGTCTCCACTGATTCCTGGATGAGTTTCAGCTCCCGGTCTTTGATAATGTACGGGTGCCATTCCTGCCGGAAGAACTCCGGCGTCAAAACCTTCAAGTCCTCGTCCGGTATCCCTCCACCGAGGATTTTCGTCCGGCAGAACGAGAGGAGCCCCGAGAGCAGACCCGGATTCACTTTGGCCGCCTGTGCAAACGTATGGAATATCAAAATGACGTGAATGCGCACGTTCGGGGACGATCCGACATTCAGGATTTCTTCGAGTAGTTCCGGGTCGTGCTCCATAACTTCCCACGCTTCGTCAATGATGAGGTAAAGCGGCGGCCGGTCTTTGATGTTCCGCGCCTGGGCGATGATCAGGTGGAATAGAAGCGACCGGAGCATCTGCGCCACGCCGGGGAGAAGCGGGTCTGACGACGGGATATGCGCGAAGAGTTTCATCCCTCCTCTCAGGACATCCCCAATGTCAAGCGAATTAGGAGCTGTCATCATCGCCTCGATGACGGGGTTCTCGCAGAAAGGTTGGAGCCGGGCGAAGGCCGGGCCGGTGATCTCGAATTTTTTCGTGTCGCTCAATTTCTCGTAGGTATCCCACTCCCGTTTCACTTCCTGGAGATTGCACCGGGCCTTCATCTGGCTCCGCTGGAATCCGCCCTCGCTGCGGAGGACGTTCAAGGCATCCACGATGCTTCCGCCGCCGTCGATGCAGAGCGCCATTGTGTTGTACAGCCACCGCCACATCTGGGCGGTTTCAAAGAAGGTATGCTGCCGCCACGCGGAAAGGAAAGCGGCCGCGACCCATGCGGCCTGATTCTGCGGGTCCAGGCCGGTGCGCTTAAGGGGATTCCACGCGGTGAGGTTCTTTGAGTTCGTTTCGATGAGGACGGCGTGGTCGTCGAGCCCGAGCGCCGCGCAGTCCTCGCGGAGCCCGTAGTGGAGGTCGCCTTTCGAATCGAAGGAGACGACCGAGGCTTTTTTGGGGAGGAGATACCGCCCAAGGTGCCGGGCGACCATGGTCTTGCCGCTTCGCGGGGGCGCCTCGATCATTACGGGGGTGTTGAGAAAGCTAGGGTCAATCCACAGGTCGTCCGCAAGCCGGACACACCCCGTGGTGTTCGGCGCTGGTCCCGGCTTCGCTTCCTGCATCTGTATCCGCAGGTTGAGGAGTTCGTCCAAGAACGGCTGGGCCTCGTCCTTCCGGTTTTTTCTCATCTCGCTCCGAATAGAGCATCGCCTTCCCAATGGCATGGAGTTCAGCGATGCGGCGTTGTTTCTGTTCGTCGGTGAGGTGGAGGTAGTCCTTGCCTGTGAGGATGTCCATTTCAGTCGTTTCGAGGAAATTCAATACGAGCTGCTGCGCGTTCCACGCCGTTCCGATCTTGAGCGCGGTCCTCCGCTCCTGGTCGGTGGCCTTCAAGAGTAGATGCGCCTCCTTGCGCGCGGCGTACTCTTCCGGTGTTTCCCTATCTTCGCGTGGTGGCGGGAAATGCTCGTGATACTGCCTTATGGCTTCGTCGTAGTTCTCGGCCCTGATTCCGTGCTCGGCAAGTTGCGCCCGATATTCGGCTTCGAATTCGATAAGAACTTTTGCGCTCTTGGGATCGCCGTACTCTTTCCTGCGGATTTCGAGGAGCCGCGCATACATTTTGAGCAATCGTTCAACCTCGAACCGCTTGAAGCCCACGGGGTCTTTCAGGGGGTCGGGCGGCGTGTTCTCCTTCAGCCATTTTTTTATATCTTCCGTGAGCAACTGTACGAACTCATAGAGATTTTGAGCGCGGGCACCGAATTCCCCGAGCGCTTTCAGTGTTCCCGGGCGCTCCGCTTCCACGTCGCTCATCTTTACCGTCTCCAATTTATCCCGGTGCGCTTCGGCAATCGGAAGGAGCACCGATAAAATGTTCGCGCTTGCGTAAACATCGCCTCGTGTTAATGCTTCGGTAAACTCTAGCCACTTCTCGGAAAACACTTTGCCGTAGTCCTGCTCATCCTTTTTTGGGGGCTCCATAAATTCTCCTGAAGGTCTGCTCCGCATCGGCAAGGGTGTATGCCTCGATGCCGAGTTTCTTCAATTCCGCGTACCACCGATTCATACTCTCGTATTTTGCCTCGGCCGCCAGTATATCCCCTTCCTCCCGTTCATAGACATAGTCCGCTTCGAGTTCTTTGAGCCAAAGAATGAGGCGCATCGCCCGGTCCCTCCTCCATTCGTAGCTCATGGATTCTGCATCCTTCGGTAAATTCGTTCGGCGACCGAGTGGGGGATCCGGATGGTGCGGTAGGTTCGGTGTCCCCTGCGGGGATTCCTGAAAACGACCACGCCCGGCTCTTTCCGAACCAGGCGGTCAATGCTGTCGCGCGAGAGGTTCCAAAGGTCGGCGAGTTCATGTACGGTGTAGTGCCGCTCGTTCATAACAACGGCTCCCGCTGTTTAAATACTGCGAGCGCCGTTGTTATTAGTCAAGAAAAATCTTGAATTATCTGCGGGTGCCGTTGTATCTTCCTGCTATGAAATGCCCGCACTGCGGAGGAGATATCCCGGACGCCGACGTGAAGGCCAATGCCGGCCGGATCGAAGGTCTGAAAATTGCGCGGTTGCGCGGGCCGGAGTATTTTGCCCGGCTCCAGTCACTGCGGAAAACGAAGGGCGGGGGACGGCCACGGAAAGAGAGAACAGTCGAGGAAGTGCCAGAAGAAATCTTGGTCGAAGTGAAAAAGCCGCGTGTGTAATGCGTGTGGAAGATACCCGATTTTAGCGATTCTGGCGTATTGTGCGGATAATGGAATCAATAACTTACACGCTCTCAACACCGCGTGTAAACCGATTCCCGCCACCTCCACCACCTTATAGCAACTGGTCAAGCCCCGAAGACTGCGAAGGATTCCACCCAGGTAGCTATGAAGTCTTTCTCGCCAGGATTTGGCTATCAAAACGCGCCGTTCTTTGGTGCTGAAAATCAAATGGTAATGAAGGCTCAGGTGAGTGGATGTCATTTCGAGTTGTTTCCTCCTCGCCATGCCAAACGGATCGATCGACAAATGATCAATAGATTCTGCCGCCCTTTCAGGGCTTGTCCCAACTCCCGCAGCAACCCCGGGCTCGCTGCGCTCGCCCGGGGCTAATCTCTGCCGCCCCTGCCGGGGCGATTTGAGCAAGAAGTCAGAAGCCAGAATCAGCGATCTCGTCAAACGCAAGTTTGCTGCTGCAATTCCCTCGACAAGGCGATGGAGCCTGTGGGTTGTCTCAAGGCCGTATTCGAGGACGAGCTGGGAATTCTGGCTTCTAACGAAATCAAAACTCTCGTCACGCCTTGCACGGCGGTTTAGTTTAGATGTGTCCGATTTTGGGAAAAGCTCATCCCAAGTCCGATAAGGCGCAGCGACGCGCTTCCTCATGGATCTCCCTAAACCAATTGTGTTTATTTGTCTTGTAACGATTGCCCGAAGTGGCATACCTTTTGACTGTAGCCTGGGTGAGGAGGATATCATCCGAGGCCATCCAAAGGGGGACGCCACGGCTATTAAGCAGAAATTCGCGCAGCGCGAAGGCACAATAAATGACTTGGACCTAAGCGACCATGACCACTCCGGATTCCAATCCCAGAATCTTAATTGCTGATGATAATCCAGGTATCCTGGAAGCCCTGAGGTTGCTCCTCAAGAGCGAAGGCTGCCGAACAGAGTTTGCCACTTCTCCCGCCGCAATCATGCAGGCCCTCGAGGCGCGGGATTTCGATGTCGTTCTCATGGATCTCAACTATGCCAGAGATACCACATCCGGTCAGGAGGGATTAGATCTCCTGTCGCGCATTCAGATGCTCGACAGCACCGTCCCAATCGTGGTTATGACCGCCTGGGGTAGCGTGGAGTTGGCGGTGGAGGCCATGCGGCGGGGCGCCCGGGATTTCGTTCAAAAACCCTGGGAGGACGCTCGGCTCCTGAGCATCCTCAAGACCCAGATCGAACTTGGCCAAGCGTTGCGCAAAGGCCAGCGGCTCGAGGCCGAGAACAAAATCCTGAGGGATGAAGGACGCCCGAAGCTCATCGCCGGATCCCAGATTATGAGGCCCATTCTGGATTTGATCGCACGGGTGGGTCCTTCGGATGCGAACGTTCTGATCACGGGCGAACACGGCACGGGGAAAGAGGTCGTGGCACAGACGCTGCATTCCATTTCCCTGCGGGCATCCAAGCCGATGGTCACGGTCAATGCGGGAGGCCTGTCCGAAGGAGTATTCGAGAGCGAGTTGTTCGGTCACGTCAAAGGGGCCTTTACCGATGCCAAGACGGATCGTGTGGGCAGATTCGAGATGGCCGAAGGAGGAACGCTATTCCTCGACGAAATCGCGAACGTGCCTTTGAACCTCCAAAACAAGCTGCTGCGGGTTCTTGAGATCGGAGAATTCGAACGTGTCGGATCATCCAGGACACGCAAAGCTAATGTCCGGATCCTGAGCGCGACGAACGCCGACTTGAACGAAGAGGTTAATTCGGGGCGCTTTCGCCAGGATCTCCTTTATCGACTGAATACCATCGAGATCCGGCTCCCCCCGCTGCGCGATCGGCGAAGCGACATTCCGCTTCTGGCCATGCACTTCCTGCGCCAGCACGCCATTCGCTATCGAAAGTACCTGGCCGCATTCGAGGATGCCGCAATGCAGGTCCTGCTCGATTATCCCTGGCCAGGCAACATTCGCGAACTCGATCATGCTGTTGAACGAGCGGTTCTCATGGTCCAGGGAAGCATGGTTCGCGCCAGTGAGCTCGGGCTGCGTCCCAGCCGCGAAGGGTCTCCACGCCTGGAAGAGATGAGCCTGGAAGAAGTGGAGTGTTTTCTCATCAAAAAAGCCCTGGCTCGATACGAAGGCAACGTCAGTCACGCCGCAGAGGCGCTGGGATTAAGCCGGAGCGCGCTCTACAGGCGGCTCCAAAGGTTTGGACTTTGACGTGCGTTTGCGGCGAATGAAAAACGGAACAGACACGCAACTGCAGATGCGAGCCCTGAATGACGAATGACGAATACCTTGATCGTGACTTTCATTCGGCATTCGGCATTCGGCATTCGCCGTTTCTGACCTTGGTCAGTTGTCTGTCCCCTTCTTCCTCCATAACTCAATGAACCTACAAGAGCCATCCACCTGGGGGCGGAGTCGTTTCAATCTGGGTCACGAGTCCCGCATCGTGATGATGGCATTGGTGGCAGGATTTCCAGCGGTCCTTGTCTCGATGTTCCTGCTCTGGAAGCTGGACTTTACACCCAAAGTCCAGTGGACTCTCTCCGTGCTCATACTTATTTTTTGGTTTGGCTTTTCCACGGCTTTGCGAGCGCGTGTAGTCCTTCCGCTTCAAACCCTCTCTAACCTGCTGGCGGCACTGCGTGAGGGTGACTTCTCCATCCGGGCGCGCGGAGCAGGACGCAATGACACTCTCGGCGAGGTCGTGCTGGAGGTCAATGCTCTCGGAGCGACATTACGCGAGCAGCGGCTGGGTGCGGTTGAGGCTACGGCTCTCCTGGCAAAAGTGATGGAGGAGATCGACGTTGCCATCTTCGCCTTCGACAACCATCAGTGCCTCAGGCTGGTCAACCGTGCCGGGGAAAGGCTTCTCGCGTTGTCCGCGGACCGGCTGATCGGAAGGACGGCAGTGGAGCTGGGTCTCGCCGATTGTCTTGAAGGAAGGGGGGCCCGCCTCCTGGATGTTTCTTTCCCTGGCGGTGCGGGCCGCTGGGAGCTGCGCCGTTCCACTTTCCGACAGGAGGGCCTGCCGCATCAACTGCTCGTGCTCTCCGATCTGAGCAGGGCATTGCGCGAAGAGGAGAGGCAGGCCTGGAAGCGCCTCATTCGGGTGATCGGACACGAGCTTAACAACTCTCTCACGCCCATCAAGTCCATCGCAGCCAGCCTGGACAGCTTGGTGGGGAAAGAATCCCGCCCCGCCGACTGGTTGGACGACATGCGCAGGGGACTCGCCGTAATTGGAAACCGCGGCGAGGCTTTGAGCCGCTTCATGGAGGGATACTCCCGGCTGGCGCAGCTTCCTCCGCCGAAGAAGCAGTCTCTCGACGTGGGAACCTGGATTCGCAGGGTTGCGCGGCTTGAGACCCGAATGGAAGTCGGTATTGTATCGGGTCCAGAGCTCTCCATCCTGGCAGATGGGGACCAACTGGATCAGATGCTCATAAATCTGGTGCGCAACGGAGTCGATGCCGCGTTGGTGACGGGAGGAGGAGTTCGCGTAGGCTGGAGCAAGACCCTATCGCACCTCGAGGTCTGGGTGGATGACGAGGGCCCTGGGATTTCAAATACCGCTAATCTGTTCGTTCCGTTTTTCACCACGAAACCCAAAGGCTCCGGAATCGGGCTTGTGTTGTGCCGCCAGATTGCGGAAGCACATGACGGGTCGCTGGCTCTGGAGAACCAAGTCGGAGCACCAGGCTGCCGGGCCCACTTGCGACTTCCTCTCTGACAAGTTGCGCAAGGATCGAACCCATGCTACGTGATGTTGCAGCTGCCGCCCGGCCTCGACAATGGTCGAAAAACCTCGTCTGCTTTGCTGCGCTCGTCTTCGCCGATCGGCTAAACAATCCCGCAGCAGTTCTCCAGGCCACACTGGGTTTTTTGTCGTTCTGCTTTGCGTCCAGCGCTGTTTATGTCTACAACGACATTCACGACAGGAACCAGGATCGTGCCCACCCGATCAAGCGCCGCCGGCCGATTGCTGCAGGCAGGCTGAGTGTTCGGAGTGCCCTCGTTGAAGCCACCATTCTGGTGATGGCATCCGCAGCCCTCTCCTGCACTCTCAGGCTGCGCTTTCGCGGGGTGCTGGCAATCTACCTGGTAACGAGCTTTCTCTACTCACTGATCCTGAAGCGCCTGGTGATCGTGGATGTTATGACCATCGCAATTGGGTTCGTTTTGCGCGTCCAGTCGGGAATCGAGGCAATCTCCGCTCCTCAAAGCGCCTGGGTGCTGCTCTGCATGTTCTTCATGGCACTTTTCCTGGGTTTCGGAAAACGGCGCGGAGAAATTACGGGCCTGCACGGAGCCGACGGCCGCACTCAGCGTCTGGTTCTGCTGGCCTATTCGATCCCTTATCTGAACATTCTCCTTGGCCTGAGTGCAACCACAGCGATCGTTTGCTACTCGCTGTATGCCGTTACTGTTCAGGCGAACGAAACCTTTCTATTGACGATCCTGCCCGTTTCTTTCGGGATCGCGCGCTATCTTCTTCTGATCATCGTCAGGACCAAGGGGGAGGATCCCGATGAGATGCTTACGCGCGACGTGCCTCTGATTCTCGCAGTTCTTATCTGGGCCTTACTGTGCGTCATCATCCTGTATTTTGGTGTGCATCTCTTTCCTCATTCCAGGGCACTCTGATATCTTTCTTTTGTGGCATCGTGTTGTCCTTTAAAAGACAACACGATGCCACGAAGGATTCACAAGGGACTATGAGGATTGTTCATATTTCGGACCTGCACTTCTGGCACATTACGCTGAACCCGATCCGACTCGCCGGCAAGCGGATAGTCGGGATGGGCAACCTGATTCTCAACCGAGCGCGGAAGTATCGGATGGAAAACATGCCCTCGTTGCTCGAGCGCGTGCTGGAATTGCAGCCGGACCACGTCCTGATAACCGGAGATCTGACCACTACGTCGCTTGAAGAGGAGTTTGAGGCCGTGCGACGGGCATTGTCGCCGTTAAACGGCAACCATTCGTCCATTACAGTCATTCCCGGCAATCACGATCGATACACGTGGCGCGCGGCCCGCCTGCGGCTTTTTGAACAATACTTCGGAGCATACGTGGCATCGGACACTTACCCGTGGCTGAAGAACATCGGAGACGGAACAGCTATCCTGGGCCTGGACGCCTCCCGGCCGACCATCATCAGCGCGCGTGGCACAATTTCAATGTCCCAGATCGAAAGCGCCCGGCGTTTGCTGGAAGGCTCGAATACGAAATTTGCCAGACTGATCGTCGCATGCCATTACCCTGTCGCCATTCCCGATGGTGTGAAGCCGGATCCTGCGCACGGGCTCCAGGGCAAGGAGTACCTGCACAACTTTCTTTCGAGACTGGGTCCACATCTTTATTGCCACGGCCACATCCACGCGGGCTGGACCTTCAGACCGGATAGTCTGCCCCAGGCTCTTTGCATCAACCCCGGAGCTGCTCTCAAAAGACGAAAGCGCTCGGGGGTGGATGCGAGTTTTGTCGAGATCCTGCTGGATGGCGACGGGGTTGAGGTGTGGCGTCATGTGCTGCGGAGAGGTGCTTGGGAAAAGGAGCACCTCGCAAATCGGCCGAAGTTTTTTGCCAAGGAGGCTGGCGATTGAAGATTGAGATATTCGACAGCAAGAAGTCTCTCGGCGCAAAGGCCGCGGCGGACGCTGCGCGGACATTGGGTCAGACATATGAGGGCGTGAGTATCCAGCAGGCAGTAGGCAGCAGGCAGCCTGCCAATGAGACTTTTGCTTCTTCTTGAGCTTTTACTGCCGGCTGCCTGCTGCCTGCTATTCCCTTTAGCGGGACAGAAATGATGTCAGATAATAAAAAACTCATCTCTCCTGATACAGGATTCGTAGACCTACAAGTCAACGGCTACCGGGGTGTGGATTTTTCGTCGCCTAAACTGGAGCCGGATCAGGTACTCTGGGTAACAGAAACCTTGCGGGAAGCGGGCACGGGCGCTTATTGTGCCACCATCATTACGAGCGACCCGGAGGTTTACCGACGCAACCTGCCAATGTTAGCCTCTGCAATGGAGCAGCCCGGCGGCAAGGGAAGGCTGCTGGGAATTCATCTCGAGGGCCCCTATCTGTCCGGAGCGGAAGGCGCTCGAGGGGCGCATGCGCCGGACAAAATGCGGCGTCCCTCCACCGACGAGTTCGACCGCTTTCAGGAATGGGCGTCCGGGCAAATTGTGTTGCTCACGCTGGCTCCGGAACTGGAGGGTGCGATTCACCTCATCAGCCACATCCGGAAAAACCACTCAACCCGCATCGCCCTCGGACACCATCTTGCAAGCCGCGAGATTCTGAGGCGGGCCGCCGAGGCCGGTGCAACCCTGATCACTCATCTCGGCAACGGCTGTCCCAACCTTCTTCCGCGCCACGACAACATCATCATCCATCAACTCACACTCGATTCACTGGCCGCGGGGCTCATCACCGACGGCAATCACCTGTCTGAGGGTTTTGTACGCGTGGCGTTTCGGTGCAAGGGAGTGGATCGCATCTTCATAGTCTCGGATTCTGCACCAATAGCGGGATTTGAGCCGGGAAACTACGAGACGCTCGGGAATCGAGTTCGCCTTACAGCGACGGGAAGGATTCAAAACACTGATTCCCCGCATCTGGTCGGATCCGGATGCAACCTCGCGCAATGCATGAGCTACCTTAGGTCGCTGGGATTTCTATCCGATGAAGAACTGCGGAAGGTTGGTTTCGTGAACCCTTTGCGCATTCTAGGAATAGATTCCGCGAAAGAAAATCACGGAGACATGGAGAGCACAGAGGTTTCTCCGTGACCTCTGCGCCTCTGTGGTATTAGCTCAGGAAGAGACTCGCGGCGGCCGGAGTGCCCATAGCAGTGATCGCTTCGGGTCCTGTCACAGACTGGAAAAGCATCGTTTGGCCTGCAAGGAACCAGAGTTTGAGGATCAGGCGGGCGATGAGGAAAACCTGGCCACCAATAAACGCAACAATGAGCGTGAAGTCGTTGGCTTGATTCGGGCCCGGAGCCAGCAATCCATAGATCCCAAACAGAATTACTCCCACCAGAATGAGAAGTAGATACAATCCCAGGCTTTTCAGTTTATTTGAAAAAACGAAACGCAGTCCTCGCAGAAAAGCGAGGATGGAACTGCGTCTATTCTCAACGACCATGGCTATCTTCGCGTAGTCCATGGCCATGCTGAGGATCATCAGAAGAAAAGCCAGCAGGAGGAAAACCAGCCCGCTATAAACCATCTCCGGGATTTCGGCGGGAGTGTCTCTTGTCAAGCGATCGATCAGCCGAAAAAGCGGCGCAGCCACCCACTGATAGAGGGCAAGGTAGACCAAAATGGACAGAATCACAAGCCGAACGAACCTGAGGAAATATTCTCCCGAATCCGCGAAAAATGTCGACCGCGTGTATAACTTTTCCGGCCGGGCATAGCGCGAAAGGATACCTCCGCCGAAAAATGCCCAGACCAGCAAAAATAACATCCCCGCTATCGAGATGCCCAACTCCGCAGAGAAAATCCGGCCATCCAGAAGCTTATCAAGATTTATCAGCACGGGTAGAAATCCCACGACTCGCGGGCCGAAGGTCCCGCGGATCCCATCTCCTTGGGAGAGGAACTCTCCGAGCCAATCCATGTCGAGGCCCTGCCGAAGGTTCTGCTGAACCAGGCTGGTTCCGACGGACTGCTTGATGGCATTGCGCATGGCTACCGTCAGAGGCAAAGTCAGCAGGAGGCTCGTGGCAAAGATCCAGAAAATGAGAGCAGGAGAACGGAGGACGCGTCTCAGGCCCGCCATGAAGCAACAACCGATGCTCATATTCGCTCCTTTCTATTCTCGAGTCTCATTCAAAAGAGGAAAGCCAGGGTTTGGAGGTAATCCTGCAAGGCGATCATCCACTTCGAAGCCCATTTGCTTGCCGCAAAATCCGCCTTCGGGACGAGGGCTCTGCTGTTGTTGGTGTAGTTGATATCGAGCAGTATTTTTCGGTCCGGATCGACTATCGCATAGGAAAGCTTCACGGGCTTCACAATGGTATAAAGCTTCCAGGTATTCCGGCTATCCCAGAGATCGCGGAACTCGTCGCCATTCTCGAACTTCAGCAGCACGTCGACCGGCAATACTCCGTCTTCAAGTCTGCGAACCACCACGCGGGTTTGATATTGCTTCGGTGTGCTGGAACCACCTTTCACATAGGTTGGTTTCCCGTCCTTGTCTACAAGGCCTTCCGTCTTGAGCTCATCGCTGGCAACGGACTCGACAGCATAATCGAACACGGCGGCCTTTCGGTAAACCTGGTCGAAAAAGTAGGTCAGATCGCGGCCTGAAACCTCATTTGCGATCGCGAAGAAATCGTCCGGCTTGGGGTGACGAAACTTCCATCGCTGGAAATGAGTGGAGAGGATATTCTGCAGCGTCTCCCAGCCAAGCATTCTTTCCATCATCGACAGCCACAGCGCCGTCTTGTTGTACGAGATGTTGGCCCCTGTGGCGGGGAAATACTCAAAGGTGGGTGTAGCCTCGATGTCCGACCGGGCGGCGTCCCTGTAGCCGTCGAGGCGGTTGCCGCCCGTCATCCGATGGAATTTTATTTCGGGGACCATGTACGGGATATATCCGCGGAACAGCCGGAATACATCGGATGTCTCGCCAAAAGCCGCATCCATGGTGCGCGCCGTGGAGAATGTATTGAATCCCTCGTCGAGCCAGGCATCTTCAAACTCGTTGTTTCCAACTATTCCATACCAGAACTGATGGCCGGCCTCATGAACAGTAACGCCTTCGGGGGAGCCGCCGCCCGCCGGATTCAGAACCCGTGAGCCGCAGGTGAATAAAGTAGGGTACTCCATCCCTCCCGTTCCGCTTTCCCATGCCGGATCGATAATCGTGATGTGACCGTATGGGTATTCCCCGAACCACGTCCCATAGTATCGCAGAGTGGCTTGCGTAGCCCTGAAGTGACGCTCGACCTGTCGCTCATGTTCAGGTTGGTAGAGCAGGCGCATCTGCACCGGCTTCAAGCCCGGGAACTCGAAGTTCTTGCGCGCCTCCCGGTAGCCGGGACTGGTGGTCCAGGCGAAATCATGGACATCCGCTTGCACATACTCGTGAGTTGCGGTTCCGTCTGAATTGTCCGTGACTCCCTTCGGCTCGCCCGTAGCTCCCAGAAGCCAGCCGCGCGGCACGGTCATTTTTACGTCGTAGACTCCATAGTCTGAGAAAAACTCCGTGCCGGCATGGAACTGATGGCAATTCCATGTCCCATCCGCTTGACAAACGCCGACCTTCGGGAACCACTGCGCGATGAAGAAGTAATTGTCCCTGAAGCCCGTGCGCGCAAAAGTGCGAGGGATCTTCGACTTCCAGGACACCTCCACCATCACTGACTCTCCCGGGCTCACGGGCTGAGGCAAAGTCGCAACCAGCACGGTCTGGTCGTTAGGGTTGCCGTCATCCGGAGACGCGTAGCGTGTTTTGCCCGTGAGATTTGCGCCCGTGTTGGCGCCGGCCGGCAAGACCTTGACGGACTTTACTTCACAATAGGACCAGTCTCCCTCCTCCGGGATTCTTGCCCCCCTTCTGGACAGGAGCGCCTCCTGCATCCAGCTGCTCCGGTTGTTTTTCCAAGCATTCCAATAGAGGTGAAACCAGAGCTCCTGTGCGGGCATCTGCATGAGATTCCGCCAGGTGAGGATTTCTTTGCCCTCAAGGGTCTTTTGTGCGGAATCGAGCCGAACCTCGATGGTATAGTTGGCGTTGCGCGGGCTCAAGGCACCCGCGTCCTGACCTGGAGCGGGGCTCAAAGACAAGAACGACGCTGGTACTGCTAAAAACAAAATCCTGCGGAACATCAGAACCTCCGCGAGAGGTGACATTTGAGTTGACAGCTGAGCGGCCATTATAATCGACTTCTACCAATTGCGGATTGCGGATGAAAGAGCCGGCATTTGCCAATGCGAATCCGCAATTCGAAATCCGCAATCCTCAATAAGCAGGGAGCATCTGCGATGGCTGAGAAGATCGGAGTTGGGAAGGTAGCGCTGGTGACCGGTGCCAGCTCGGGCATCGGACAAGCCACAGCATTGGAATTGGCCAGCCGGGGCTATCAGATGGCGATTCACTACTTCAGTAATGAAAAGGGAGCCCGTGAAACCTTTGATCGGATTCGGGCCTTGAAACATGGACGGGCTCGGGTCTATGCCTGTGACGTATCGGACCCCGCACAGGTGAACCAAATGGCCGGGGATGTACTTACCGACTTCGAGCGCCTCGACGTGCTCGTGAACAATGCCGGTTCCCTGGTGGAAAGAAGAACCCTGGCGGAAATGGACTACGACTTGTGGCGTCGCGTCCTAGCCCTGAACCTTGACAGCGTATTCCTTGTCACCCGGGCGTTCCTGCCTCGCATGATCCAGCAGGGGGGCGGGTGCATCATCAACGTGGCGTCGATCGCCGGACGCAACGGAGGTGGGCCGGGTGCTGTCGCCTACTCAGCGGCAAAGGGGGCGCTCATCACCTTTTCAAAGGCGATGGCAAAGGAACTTATTCAATATGGAATTCGCGTCAATTGCATCAACCCGGGAGTAATCGCCACGCCTTTTCACGACCGCTTCAGCACCAAAGAGATGATGGACAGATTCATCGCCGCCATCCCGCAGCATCGCACGGGTACAAGCGAGGAGATGGCGAAGGTCATCGCTTTTCTCGCGACCGACGATGCCAGGTACCTTGTGGGCGAGTGCCTGGAGGCCAACGGCGGCCTGCTTATGGACTGAGCAGGCAGTAGGCAGCTGGCAGATGGCGATAGGCAGTTCTTGGTTGCCACTTTGCCTTTTCCGGTTATGCAGCCCACTCTTATTGACGATTGACGATTGACAATTGACGATTGGAAAACCATGAATTGGGTTTTTGGTTCGTCAATCGTCAATCTGAAATCGTCAATTCTCGCCAACTCTCAACCAACATCACACAATAATACTTACAGATCCATTCAGCAAAGACCCCACCCAAGCAATGCGTCCCATACGTGATTTGGCGAAATCCTGCTCAGGCAAGAGTCACGCAGAATTGTCACACGCTCTCCAAGAGGCACCCATTGTTCGGGGGACGTCGGACCGAAAATGGTCACAGCCGGTACGCCCAAGCCGGCCGCTAAATGCGAGATGCCTGAGTCATTGCCAACGTAAGCGCGGCAAAAGGAAAGCAGAGCCGCAAGCAGAAACAGTGGTGCGGACTCCAGGAGCAAAACGCACGCAGGCGTCAAATCGCGCACAAGTTCCCTTCCCAAACCCACTTCGGCTGGTCCCTCAACGATCAGGAGCTTACCTATCTGTTGCTGCAGGTACCGGTGAGCCAGGCTTCGGAAATTCTCGATGCCCCATCTCTTCACCACCGAGCCCGCACCCGGATGCAGGGCGAGGATGCTTTCACCCGAGGTCCATTCGCGCTCTGTGAGCCAGTCCCGAGCTTCATCCAGGCGTACCGGATCGACGTGGATCCTCGGAGGCGATATCGATTCCACACGAGGGATCCAGGGGTAAAGCGATTCCACAAAGATCCGAGCTACATGCCTTTTCTCCGACGAATCAGGCCTCCATCGGGAGACCTTCACCTTGGCACCGACCTTCACCAGTTTGCTTTTGAAAGCAGGACCGCCGGCGCCGGTCCACGACACTATACGATCGTAGGTTCCCCAGAACCTGACGTCATCTTCGGACAGCGGCTCCGTCGAGTACAGGCGGTGCAGCGGAATTGTAGATAGGGATAATGTGCGATCGGCACAGCCGATGGCGACCGGATTGAGATAATCGTGATTGCCTGCGATTGTGAGCTGCGCCTGAGGATAGTGCTGGCGCAGCAATGACAGCGCGGGCAAGGAAAGGATGATGTCTCCCAGCGCGCCTGGATGGAGGACGAGAATCTCCACTACTGGATAATCATTGCATCAAGGTTGTTGATGTTGGCAATGCTTACCTGGGCCGCCACGTTTAAGGCGATCTGGGCGAAGGCCTTTGCAGCCGGCGCATCCGGATTCGCCAGCACGATTGGCTTCCCAACATCCCCGCCCTCACGAACCGTTATGTCGAGCGGAACCTCGCCGAGAAACGGGACGCCGTATTTCGCTGCGGTAGCCGAGCCGCCCCCGTGGCTGAAAATGTCCGTGCGGTGATTGCAGTTCGGGCATTGAAAGTAGGACATGTTCTCCACGATTCCGAGGACCTCGACACGGACCTGCCGAAACATCATGATCGCCTTTCGAGCATCCTGCAACGCGACATCCTGAGGCGTGCTGACAACCACGGCTCCCATGAGGGGAACAGTCTGGGTGAGCGTAAGCTGTACATCCCCCGTTCCGGGCGGCAGGTCGATGAACAAGTAGTCAAGATCGCCCCAATCCACCTGGCGAACGAACTGCTGAATCACGCTGTGCAACATGGGCCCGCGCCAGATCAATGGCGTATCGGCGGCCGTGAGGAAACCCATAGACATGACGCTCACGCCGTAATTGGACAGCGTCTGGATGCGGTTGTTGATGGCGTGTGGGCGGCCGGTGACGCCCATCATCAGAGGTACGTTCGGGCCATAGACGTCCGCGTCCATCAAACCGACTTTCGCGCCCGTGGTGGCCAACGCCGATGCCAGATTCACGGTGACCGTGCTTTTGCCGACGCCCCCTTTGCCGCTGCCGACGGCGATGATGTTTTTCACTCCCGGAATTGCCTGTTTTCCGGCCCCCTGCGAACCCGCAGTGACGGCAGAGGTCATTTGAATTTCGACTTCCCGCACTCCATTTATCTTCTGCACAGCCTCGCGAGCCCATTGCTCCATGTCCTTCTTCACTGGACAGGCGGGTGTGGTCAGTTCGATGGTAAAGGAAACTTTACCGTTCTCTGCTCTGAGATTCTTAACGAAATTAAGCGAGACTATGTCCTTGTGCAAATCCGGATCTTTGACAGTGCGGAGTGCAGCGACGACAGCCTGCTCCATGGTTGTCATACTGCGGTCTTTTCCAATTATCTGGCTCATGCTTCGAACTATATATTCTGTCCCCAGACCTGTCAACGCGCCCAAACTGGAGTCAGGCCTTCGAGTAGGGTCACTTTTTGAAGAGGTAAATGATGAGCATGAGGATGATGCTCAGCACGACGCAGGTAGTTAGGGCCTGTCAATGAATAACGTTTACACTTTGCTGCTGGCCCCCAGGCCCGCTGGGGCGCGGCGGCGGGCGCTCACGCCAAAGTGCAAACGTTATTCATTGACAGGCCCTTAGCGGAAAGTAAAAAGAGAAGCTGCCCCGCCTGTAAGAGATGTCCCCCGGTAGCCGGCCCAGCTTCAGAAGAGTAAAGAAGTTTGAATATGTGAGGATCAGCCCCAGAACAATCAAAAATATACCAATAACTATCAGCAGACGACCGAGCGAACCCATAACCCGAATTCCAGTCACATTCTAGAATGCGCACCACCGTGTGAAAAGGGGACAGTCGATCAAAAGGAATGACGAATACCTTGGGAGTCTTTTTATTCGTCATTCGTCATTCGTAATTCGTCATTCTTTTATAGGGACCTGCCCTCTGCACCTCCTGTCTCACGTCTAATTGACACTTTCCACCTGGCTGAAAAAATAGGCGGTCTCGAAGGCCGCCGTCTCAGGCGCATCAGAGCCGTGCGTGGTGTTTCGCTCGATGGACAGCCCGAAATCCTTGCGAATCGTGCCCGGTGCGGCCTTGGCCGGATCGGTGGCTCCCATCAGATCTCTCCATGTCCTGATTGCATTCTCGCCCGACAGGATCATCAGGACGACGGGACCTTCCGACATGAATGAAGTCAGGCCTGGAAAGAACGGCCTCTCCTTGTGCACCACGTAAAAGCCTTCGGCCTGCTTCTTCGATATGTGTAGCATCTTGAGGGCCTTGATGCGGAGCCCCCCGGCTTCAATGCGACGAATGATTTCACCGATCAGATTGCGTGATACCCCGTCGGGTTTTATTATCGCCAGTGTCTGTTCAATCATGACACGCGCTCCCGCATGAGTTTGGCCACCGCATCGCCAATATCCGCAGGACTGGTCACGACGTGAATGCCGCACTCGCGCATGGCTGCCATCTTCTCGGCTGCCGTACCTTTGCCGCCCGAGATGATCGCCCCGGCGTGTCCCATGCGTCGTCCCGGCGGCGCTGTTTTGCCGGCGACGAAGCCCACAACGGGCTTCTTCATGTTTTCCTTGATGTACTTTGAGGCTTCTTCCTCGGCAGTACCGCCAATCTCCCCTATCATGACAACAGCATGAGTGTCGGGATCGGCATTGAACATCTGCAGGACGTCAATAAAGTTCGTGCCGATGATCGGGTCACCGCCGATGCCGATGCAAGTCGATTGACCAAGGTTGCGGCTCGTGAGCTGCCAGACGCCTTCGTAGGTTAATGTGCCGCTGCGCGAAACGACACCAACGTTCCCTTCCTTGAAGATCCGCCCAGGCATGATCCCGATCTTGCATTTGCCCGGCGAGATGATTCCGGGGCAGTTCGGGCCGATCAAGCGGCTCTTCGATCTCGAGAGCAAAGTCCAGGCACGCACCATGTCTAATGTGGGAATTCCCTCTGTGATGCAGACAATCAGAGGAATGTCCGTGGAAACGGCTTCGATGATGGAATCTGCAGCGAATGGTGGTGGAACGAAAATGACTGTAGCGTTGGCACCCTCTTTCAGAACCGCTTCTTCGACCGTGTTGAAGACCGGAATGCCCTCATGGAATATGCCGCCCTTTCCCGGCGTTACTCCGGCAACAACCTTGGTGCCGTAAGCGATACATTGTTGGGTGTGAAACGAGCCTTCGCGACCCGTCAGGCCTTGAACCGCCAATCGTGTGTTTTTATCAACCAGAATAGACAAGAGAGTTCTCCTTACTTTGCCAGTGCCACAACCTTCTGAGCAGCATCTTTCATGCCGTCCGCAACCGTGAACTTCAGCCCGGACGTGCGCAGGATCTCCTGACCCTTCTCGACGTTCGTGCCTTCGAGCCTCACAACCATCGGGATGTCCACCCCGATCGCCTTGGCAGCTTCCACAACGCCTGCAGCCACTATGTCGCAGCGCATAATGCCACCGAAAATATTGACCAGAACGGCCTTTACGTTTTTATCGGCGAGAAGAATCTGAAATGCGTTCTTCACCTGCTCGGCGCTTGCTCCGCCGCCAACGTCTAAAAAATTCGCGGGATTGCCGCCCGCAAGCTTGATGATGTCCATCGTAGCCATGGCAAGACCCGCGCCGTTGACCATGCAGCCTATATTGCCGTCCAGCCGAATATAGTTAATGCCGTAACGCGAGGCGCGGATCTCGAGTACATCCTCCTCGTAAAAATCCCGCAACTCCAGCAGATCCTGGTGACGGTACAGGGCGTTGTCGTCGAGGTTCAGCTTGGCATCGAGCGCGACAAGCTTTCCGTCTTCCGTCAGCAGGAAGGGATTGATTTCCACAAGCGATGCATCCATCGCTTCAAAGGCGCGATAGAGCCCCGCTATGATCTTGGTGGTGGGGCCCAGGAGATCTCCCGTCAATCCAAGACCGAACGCCAGCTTTCGGCCGTTGAAAGCCTGAAATCCAACAGCCGGGTCGATGTACTCCTTGTAAATGAGATGCGGTGTTTCCTCAGCCACCTTCTCGATTTCCATTCCTCCTGCGGGTGATGCCATCACAACCGGTCGTTGCCTGGCGCGATCGATGAGAATCCCGATGTAAAACTCCTTTTTGATTTTCAGCCCTTCCTCGACGAGGATCCGTCGAACTTCCTTCCCCTCCGGACCGGTCTGGTGGGTGACCAGCGTCATCCCGAGCATTTTGCGGGCGATCTCTTCTGCTTCTTCCGGTGTCGCCGCTAGCTTGACCCCTCCTCCTTTACCTCGCCCGCCTGCGTGGATCTGTGCCTTCACCACGACGGTTCCGCCGAGGCGCTTGGCAATCCCGTAGACTTCGTAAGGATTGGTGGCTATTTCCCCGCGAGGAACCGGCACGCCGAACTGTGCAAGGAGCTTTTTCGCCTGATACTCATGTATCTTCACGGAACATCCTCTTCCCCGGAGATCCCCCTACAGTCTCCTTCATTCATTTGATCGTAGGATTGCTCGACATGGAACCCGTAGGGAGGTCCCAGGTCAAACGCATCATTCTATTTCAGGGGTAATAACCAGGCAAACAAAAACCGTGCTTCCACTGAGACCGGAAAAGTGCCGAATGACAAATAGACTCAGCCGCTTTTTTATTCGTCATTCGTCATTCGTAATTCGTCATTTGTATCACTGGTATGGCAGAATCTCCCCGTCACCGAGGTGCGCTTCAATGGACTCATCCATCAAAATCACAGAGGAGTTCTGGGGGAAGGCGGCGCGCGGCAAAATGAGGGGGGACTATCCGGTCCACTGGCTGGAATCACCCCTCGTTCTCCGCCACTGCGTGAATCCTCGAATCAGCGGCAACCCCGAGGTAGGGTGGCTGGAATGGGTCAAGCGCGAAGTGATCCTTGCAGAGGCTAGTGCCGGATTCGTACTGGGATGCGGCGGCGGGACGCTGGAGCGAAAGGCAGCGGAGCTCGGCATCTGTCGGCGTTTCTGCTGCGTGGACATTTCCCCACAGGCAGTAGAGGTCGCCCGTGCGCTCGCGGCGCGGCAGGGTTGGAGCGGCTTTCGGTACGAAGCTTGCGATGCGAATACGCTGACATTGGAGCCTGATTCCTTCGACCTGATTCTGGCGGATATGGCGTTGCACCATGTCTCCGAACTTGAACACCTGCTCGACCAATTCCGGCTCGCCCTGAAGCCGAACGGATGGCTCGTGCTCAACGAGTTCGTAGGACCAGACAGATTCCAGTGGAGTGACCTGCAGCTCTCACTCGCGACGCGCGCGATACGCTCGCTTCCCTTCCGGCTGCGCAGAAACCGCGACATCCGGACATGGAAAAGGTTTGCGAAACCCTGGGTCTGGAGGGCCAAGCGTTGGACCCCGGAAAAAATGGCGCGGGTGGATCCGTCGGAGTCTGTCCGGTCCTCTGAAATCCCGCGTCTGGTCGCAGAGCGCTTTGCAGTGCAGAGCCGGATAGGCTATGGAGGCACTCTTCTGGCCCTTATCCTCAACAACATTGTGGGCAACTTCACCGACGCACCTGAGGACATCCGCATCCTGAAGGAACTTGCCGCAGACGAAGACAGGCGGATGCGGGAAGGCAGTCTACCCAGCAACTACGCCCTGATCGTGGCGCGCAGAGAATAGGTGTCGGCCGCCATTACGCATCCCCATGACCTATCCGGGGATTGCCTTTGACTCACAGAGGTCTTCCTTGAAAACTTTGTGGCAGCCACCGAATTTTCAAGCTACGACTCACGCCGGGACGGAACGTGACCTGCTGATTGTGCGCGGCCGTCAACGCCTGGGATTTGAGATCAAGCGAACCCGCGCGCCGAGGGTAACACCCTCCCTGCAGCACGCACTGGAAGACCTGGGGCTACGCAGGCTCGGCAGAACCCACTGTTGCTGTAGACGTTGGAAGGAAGAAGGCTTGAGTTTTGGTAGCGCTACAGGGATTCGAACCCTGGTTTGATGGCTGAGAACCACCCGTCCTAGTCCCCTAGACGATAGCGCCGTCCTGATTTCGGGGTGCACATCCTACCAAAGCAACCGCGGCCCGTCAACCGTCCTAGAAAAGCGCATAAATGAAAGGCGCGACGGCTGAGCTTTCGGCAAGGATTAACAATACACTGAACTGTAGAAGGATGAGTACGATCGGGGTCAACCGCCACTTCTTCCGAACTCTAAGGAACTGCCAAAACTCCTCAAGGATCCGAAACTTCGCAAAACGCCTGCCGGCCTTTCCCATACGCCTCATTCCAGAAAGAAGGGCGACTCATGTATGGAAACATTGCCTCCGTCCGGCCCAAAACAGATCCCCATTTGTCTTGATTCTCGGAACTGATAAGTCTGCTCGGGGAAGGTCCGTTCGGCCGGAATGAAATCGTAGTCAATTCCGACGTTACCGTCAACTTCTATAACCACAGAGACTCGGAGATTACGAAGATAAAAGCAATCCATGCTAATATCCCGATCTTCGCCGCCGCCCCCGCAGAGGAGCCATGAAAAAGTATTCGGTGCTGCTGGTAATCTTAGGATCGATACTGTGGGGAACGGACTCCCTGTTCCGTCGCCCGCTCACCCAGGAACTCTCTCCGGTGACAATTGTCTTCCTGGAGCACTGCGTCCTTTGCTTGGTCATGATTCCCGTGCTTTGCAGGGCGAAGTCACAGGGCCTGCACCTCACCCACAAGGAATGGGTGTCCCTGGTTTTCATTGCTGTCGGCGGATCCGTGGCGGCGACGAGTCTCTTTACCTATTCCATAAAATACGGCAACCCCAGCGTCACGGTGCTTCTGCAGAAAACCCAACCCCTGCTGACCCTCCTCCTCGCGCGCTGGCTGTTGCACGAAAAACCGGGAAGGTGGTTCTGGTACTGGCTACCCCCCTCGCTCTGTGGAGCTTACCTGATTTCATCCGCCCACTGGCGGGTGGGCTTCTCCTTCAACACTGACAGGCCGTTGAGCATAATTACGGCATTGGGCGCGGCCGCTCTGTGGGGGGCTTCCACGGTGTTCGGCCGCTACGTGGCATCAAGGATGCCTGCTCTGACCATAACAGGACTTCGCTTCCTTATCGCACTCCCCGTCCTTGCCGCCATGTTCCTTCTGCAACCCGAGACGATGCGGCAGATGCCCTCTACGCTTTCATCCCAGTCAGCCGTGGTGGCAATGGCTCTGATCCCGGGCTTGGTAGCCCTCGTTTTGTACTACAAGGGGCTCCAATCGACTATTGCTTCCATGGCCTCCATAGGCGAGCTGGCGTTCCCGGTCACAGCAGTTGCGGCAAACTGGTTCCTCCTGGACGCTCACCTAACGAGGTCACAGTTTGTCGGCGGCGCCATACTGGTCTCCTCGGTTACAGCCCTGACCTATCTGGACTCCCGCGAGAAAAGCCGGGACGTTCCCAAGGACGAGTGACATCTGCAACTCTTCCACCCCCAATGAGACTTCTCTTAAGAGCCTGTAATCTTTGGAATTCTGCGACCTTGGAAGGTAAAAGACCTTGCCAATCGGGGCAGGTGAGATTATGATTTGATCCCGCAAGAAAAGGGGTCATTCCGTTGGGAAGAGGGAAGGTTCTACTTGCGTCTCCGCGAGGTTTCTGCGCGGGAGTGGTTCGTGCTATCGATATTGTAAACCTCGCCCTGGAAAGGTACGGCCAACCTCTCTACGTGCGCCGTGAGATTGTCCATAACAAATATGTGGTCAACGAGTTGCACCAGAAGGGAACGATTTTTGTCGATGAACTCGACGAAGTTCCTCCCGGGGGTAGGGTAATCTTCAGCGCACACGGAGTATCGCCCGAAGTGAGGGCCGCCGCAAGGGCACGCAATCTCAAGGTAATAGACGCCACCTGTCCCCTGGTAACCAAGGTACATCACGAGGCGATCCGCTATGCCCGTGAAGGCTACACCATCATCCTGATAGGCCACGAGGATCACGACGAAGTCATTGGTACTACGGGGGAAGCCCCCACGGCAATTAAGGTGCTGTGTTCCGTAGAGGAAGTGGATACAATGGATGTTCCGGATCCTAGCAGAGTCGCATATCTCACGCAAACCACTCTGAGTCTCAACGACACAAAAGAGATCATTGCTCGCTTGCGCCAAAGGTTCCCTCTGATTAAGGGTCCTGCATCAGAGGACATTTGCTATGCCACCCAGAACCGGCAAAGTGCGGTTCTGGAGCTAGCCAAAGAGGCGGGGGTGATTCTTGTTGTAGGCTCTTCAAACAGCTCCAACTCCTGCCGCCTGGTGGAAGTCGCCCAGAGCACAGGAGTGCCTGCCCATCTAATTGACGATATTGAGGATATTCAGATGTCCTGGCTGACAGGAGTTCGCGTGGTCGGACTGACGGCGGGTGCTTCGGCGCCGGAGGGTCTGGTCGAAAGAGTCCTGCATTACCTGAGCAATGTCGGCTACCCGGATGTTGAAACGGTTGGTGGCATCGTGGAAGACGTTGAATTCGCCCTCCCTCCCGAGCTGATACGGGCTGTGCGGAAAACCGGGACTTAGTTTCTAAAGACAGCCCTAAGAGCGGGAAAGCGGGCCTGAATTATCTTCGGTCTTCACCGATAATTCGCCGAGGAGAAGGAGGTACTCCACCACAGTTCATGCTTTCCGGTTCCGATATATGCACCCTTGACGAAACTTGGAAAAGCCTAGTCTTTTCTATTATACTAGATGATTCTGCCAGGATATGGATTCCTATCGTAAATGCCAATGCCGGGATCGTTCCGGCTGTCCACAAGGCCATCACGGCATAGACGATGGGACTAGTGGATGATGTGCTTGTATGAATGAGGACTTGACATTTGTTACCGGCGCGACAGGCTTCGTGGGAAGCCATGTCGTACGGCAACTGTTGCGCCGGGGGGACCGCGTCCGGATTCTTGCGCGCAACTCGAGCCGAAAAGCAAACATCGAAGGACTCGGCTGCGAGATAGTCATCGGTGACTTGAAGGATTCGATGTCCATGCTGAGGTGCGTGCAGGGCTGCCGGAGGGTATACCACGTCGCAGCCGACTACCGGCTTTGGGCAAATAATCCCCAGGAGATTTACGACAGCAATGTAGGAGGGACCCGCAACCTGCTCTCGGCCTGCTGCGAAGCCGGGATTGATAAGGTGGTTTATACGAGCACTGTTGGAACTATCGGCATGCGCAAAGACGGCTTGCCGGCGGATGAGGATAGCCCTGTCAAGCTCGACGACATGATCGGCCACTACAAACGCTCCAAGTTGATGGCCGAGCAGGTCGCGCTGGAGTTTGCGTCATCCGGACTACCGCTCGTCATTGTGAATCCAACAACGCCCGTGGGAGCGGGCGACATCAAGCCAACTCCGACCGGAAAGACAATCCTCGATTTTATCAAGGGGCGGATGCCGGCATACATCGACACCGGGCTCAATATAGTCGGTGTGGAAGACGTTGCGCGGGGACATCTTCTCGCCGAGGAAAAAGGTCGGATCGGAGAGAGATACATCCTCGGCGGCGAAAACTGGAGCCTCGAGGAAATGCAGGATACGCTGGCCCGAGTTTGCGGCATGCGCACCCCACGTGTGCGGATTCCCTATCTGGTGGCCTTGCTCTTCGGGTATTTGGACAATTTTTTCATTGGAGCGATTCTTCGCCACGAACCCTTCATACCACTGGAGGGGGTGAAGATGGCCCGCTACAAAATGTACGTGAGCTCCGAAAAAGCCCGGCGGGAACTGGGTTACGATCCCAAGCCGGTCGAGCAGGCGCTCCGGGAAGCAGCCGAGTATTTCCGCTATCAATGGCGGCCGGACTCGGCTCAAGACCGCGTATCGAATTTGCGGGCAAACACTATCTGAGTTGCGGTGCGGACTGGGAATGAGGCAGAAGACGAACCTTGCAGCTCTGGAAAATGCGAGACCCGACTCTATACCGGCGATAATGCGCGCGGCGGTCTATCGCGGGCAAAATCAGATCTCACTCGAGCAGGTGCAGGTCCCGGAGATAGGGGACGCGGAACTGCTGGTAAGAGTTCATTCCTGCGGTGTGTGCGGTACGGATCTCAAGAAAATCGAGCATGCTCTCGTGGCGCCTCCACGCATTTTTGGCCATGAAATCGCCGGCACTGTAGTGAAAGCGGGGAAGAATGTTGCAAAGTTCGCACCGGGAGACAGGGTGGCCTTGTACCACCACGTTCCTTGCAGGCGCTGCTTTTTCTGCCACAAGAAACTGTTCTCTCAGTGCGAGTTTTACCGCCGTACCGGGACCACTGCGGGCTTCGAGCCTGCAGGCGGAGGTTTTGCCGAGTACGTGCGTGTGATGGACTGGATTGTTCAGGAAGGGACGGTACCGATTCCGGATGACGTGAGTTTTGAGGAGGCCAGCTTTCTTGAACCTCTGAACACATGTTTGAAGGCCCTGGAAACCGCCGCCCTGGAGCCTGGAGAGGTCGTTGTCATTTATGGGCAGGGCCCGGTTGGGCTTCTGATGATGCAGGCAGCCGTTAGCGAAGGGGCGAAGGTTGTGGGGCTGGATTTCATGGACAGGCGTCTCGAGCTTTCTTGGAAGCTCGGCGCGCATCGAGCGCTCAATCCGGAAAGGGATAATGTCACTTCCATCGTTGGAAACCTGACAGAAAAGCGTGGCGCGGACCTCGCTATCGTGGCAACAGCAGATCATCGGGCCGTTCAGGCTGCACAAACCATCGTTCGCAGAGGCGGACGCGTGCTGCTTTTCGCGCAGACGGTGCCGGGAGAGATGATCCCGGTCGATGCATCGCGCATCTGCGTGGAGGAAAAGCAGCTGATCGGCAGCTATAGTGCCTCTGTGGAGCTTCAAGAGAAGGCCGCCCGGTTGATCTTCATGAGAAAGGTGAACGTTGCGAGGCTCGTCAGCCACCGATTCGCGTTGGACCTGCTCCCCGAGGGGATTCGCTTGGCATCTCATCCCTCCGAGGATTCACTTAAGGTCATAATACAGCCATGAGAGAACTGATCAAGGTTACCAGAGACAAGATGACAGCGGCCGTACTGTACGGGAAACGAGACGTGCGAATCGAGCAGATACCTATCCCGCGCGTCGGTCCCGGCGAGGTACTGGTGCGCATCAAAGCAGCCCTCACATGCGGCACGGATCTCAAGGTATATCGTCAGGGATTTCACGCCCGCATGATCGTTCCTCCCGCCGTATTCGGCCATGAACTCGCCGGGATTGTTGAAGATGTGGGCGAGGGAGTCGAGAGCTTTTCTGCCGGAATGCGTGTGGTCTCGGCCAACTCAGGGCCATGCAATCAGTGCTTTTACTGCGAGCGGCACCTGGCTAATCTCTGCGAGGATCTGCAGTTCATCAATGGCGCATATGCGGAATTCATCAAGATCCCGGAGCGAATCGTTCGCCAGAATCTCCTGATCCTTCCGGACAACCTTGGTTTCCACGAGGCGGCTCTCGTCGAGCCGCTTGCATGTGTCCTGCGCGCGATCGAGGAAACCGGAATCGTCGAGGGTGACAGGGTAGTCGTGATCGGAATGGGGCCCATCGGACTGATGTTCGTCCAGGTCCTCAAGAGCCTGGGAGCTAAAGTCATCGCCGCGGGGAAGCGCCCCAACCAACTGGCACTGGCTGCCAGGATGGGGGCAGATCACGTGGTGGATTCCAATCACTCCAACGTTGTGGAACAGGTTCGGAAGATCACGAATGGCAGGCGGGGCGCCGACGTCGTCATAGAGGCTGTAGGCACAACCGACACCTGGCAGCAGGCCATGGGCATGGTCCGCCGCGGAGGCACGATCAACCTCTTCGGAGGCTGCCCGTCCGGCACGCACATACCTTTGGACACCACGTTAATCCACTACTCAGAGATCACGATCAAGGCAAGCTTTCACCACACCCCGCGACACATCCGCGAGGCGCTGGAAGCCATCCATCGAGGAAACTTGCGCGCCCAATCGTTGATCACCGGCGAGGAGCGCCTCGCTTCTCTGAGCAACGTCCTGGAGAGACTGCTGAACCGGAACGGTGATCTCAAGATCGCGATAATCCCATAGGACGCAAGCACCACTGAATTTGCATGAACCTCCGGCCCGCCGCCACAAAAGAAGACAGAAACAAGACTCCGGGCGGACACAATGAATGACGAATTACGAATGACGAATACTCAGTAGTTCTGTATATTCGTCATTCGTCATTCGTCATTCGTCATTTTTACTGCAACAAGATGCCTGTTCCCTTTTTCGGTCTCTGCGGTGTGTGACAGAATGGACCCCGAACTCGCAGCCTCATACCGCTCCGCAGAAGCCGTGGCACGAAGTCGCGGCCGCAACTTCTATTACTCCTTCATCGCGCTTCCTACCGAGAGACGCCGGGCCCTTTGCGCCGTTTACGCCTTCATGCGCTACTGTGACGATATCTCTGACGGAGCAGCGGCCACCGAAAGCAAGCGAGAGATGCTCCAGACGTGGCGCACACAACTCGACCTCGCCCTGACGGGCGACTGCCACGGAAACTCCATTCTCCCCGCCTTCCATGATTCCGTCCGGCGATTCTCCATCCCGGGTGAATACTTCCATTGGGTCATTGACGGAGCTGAGATGGACCTGACCATCGACAGCTACGACACCTTCGATGATCTCTATCGGTACTGCTTTAATGTCGCTTCCGCTGTTGGGCTGGTTTGCCTTCAGATATTCGGCTTCAAGGAGGAACGAGCCAAAAAACACGCCGAGCATTGCGGCATAGCTTTTCAGCTCACAAATATCCTAAGGGACGTCAAGGAAGACGTTCAGATGGGCCGCATTTACCTGCCCAAAGAGGATCTCGATAGGTTTCAATACACTCCCGAGGATCTTCAGCGTGGAATCATGGATGAACGCTTCCGCAATCTCATGACCTTCGAAACCAACCGGGCCCAGGAGTACTATTCCCGTGCCCGCGATCTCCTCCCCCTCGTCGATGAGATCAGCCGCCCTTCTCTCTGGGCCATGATGGAAATCTATGGCCGCATCCTGAGGAAGATCATCCGGCAGCACTATAACGTTTTCGACACCAGGATCCACCTCTCAGACCCCGAAAAGATCTCCGTTGCCTTGAAGGCGCTTGCGATGCGCTTCATTCCAGGCGTGGGCATCATATCGCCTCTGCAATCTCTGTGATTCCGTGGTGAAGCTATTCGTGGATCTGCTTGCACTTTTTATTCCGCTGAGGCGCAGAGAGCACGGGGACAGTGGTAAAATGCGCCCTTTGGCAAATAATCATTGTCGAGCGAGTGCCACTTGAAAAGTCCGCTAACTCTTGATGAATTGCTCTCGTCGCTGCCCTCGAAATCCAGAGTACTGGACCTCGGCTGCGGTGGAGGAACCTTTCGCTACGCGGACTTTCCGTCCCTCGAGATCCATGCCATCGACGAAGGCATCCACGAAAACGTCAGGCGGTTTCCGCCAAACGCGCACTTTGTCCGCGCTGGAGCTTCAGCCATTCCGGATACTGACGCCGTTTTCGACCTGATCATCGTAAATTTCGCGTTCGAGCACTTCTCGGATCCGGGCGCCGCGTTGAAGGAAATCAACCGGGTGGCCAAGGACCGCGCCTATGTCTGGATATCGATGCCCAACGCCGGCAGCTTCGAGGACCAGCTTTATCGCAACCTTTTCTCGGGCGGCGGGCACCTTCAGTTTCCGACTCTCGAGCGATTTCTGCGCCTGGCCTACGGATGCACGTGCCTGAAATTGATGTCGTATCTCGAGCTTCCTGCCGGTTTCACTTATTTAGGTGAAAGCGAGGAACTGCGCCACCTGACGTGGGCGATCATCGACGCTTTGAAAAGATCAGTCGCGATCGACGCACACAGCCGGAGCGGCTATATCTTCGTTCTGCGGAAGTGCTCCGAGGCGGGCCCAGGCTATAGGGAGCATCTTCGGACCTGCCACGCGTGCGGAAGTCCCGACGGCATCAGGTCCGGTGTTGAAGGTGCAAAAGAAAGCGGACAGGCTTCCCCCTGGACCTGCACCCGCTGCGGCGCGCACAATGTTTATCCATCAAACCTGAAGGAGATCCGGCTGGACGAAGTAGAGAGGGCGGTGAGGCTGCAGTGGGAGCGCCTTCCGGAAACGCATCCCGCCCGATTGAGAGAAATGGTCGCAGACAGAGGGCGGTGGGGCCAGGAATTGGAACGGCAGCTGGAATCCACGCGCCAGCTCAACGTCAAGCTTCAAGCAGAGTTCGACCAACGGGGACAATGGGCGCTCGAACTGGATCGGACTGTTAACCAACAGAGGGAGGAGATCTCCCGGCTTGGCAGATCATTGCCGAGCGCGAGACGCTCAGCGGCCTTCTGAAATTCTTCTGGCGGAAACTCGAACGAAGTTCCCGTTAGTTATTTTGTACATGCACTTATCTCGAAAGAATTACTGGGCCCTTGGCACGGCAGCGCTCGGCATCTACCTCCTGTTCTCGCTTATCTACCTCGAGCTTCCGGGGCTTGAGTGCGACGAGACCATCTTCGTCAATCCCGCATTAGGAAATCTCGACGGCACTTCCATGGCATGGCATCTGCCAGTCGGCCGTTTTGATATCCCCATAATGATCATGCGCTACATCGGCGCGGTGAAGAGCTATCTCTATGCTCCGATCTTTGCACTCTTCGGCACCAGCGTCACCACCGTGCGCCTGCCCGTCGTCCTGCTCGGCCTCGTGACGCTTGGATTTACCTATGCGACCGTTCGGGCGATGCTGGGCAGAGAAATCGCGCTACTCAGCTTTGTCCTTCTCGCCACCGATCCTTCGTTCATTTTCGCGAACCGGCTCGACTGGGGACCCATCTCTTTGATGATGGTGTTCAAAACTACGGCGCTCTATGTGCTTTGGCGTTGGCTGCATGATGGAAAGCTGTCCCAGCTAGCTCTGGCCAGCTTTCTGCTGGGCGTCGGCTTGTTCGACAAAATCGTCTTCGTCTGGTTCATCGGCGCCGTGGCGCTGGCTCTGCCCCTATGCTTCTGGCCGCGCATCAAACCTCGATTGACCAAAGGGGCGATCGTTCTCGCGCTGCTCTCCTTCCTCGCCGGATGCGGGCCCCTCGTTGCCTACAATATCCGTTTCCCTCTGCTCACCTTCAAGGACCAGAAGGTTGTGACCACATCCTGGTCGGAGGGGCTAGCCTATCGCTACAGGCTTTTCCACAACACTCTCGCAGGCAGCGAAATACTCCTCATGGTGAACGAGCAGGCCCCCGGAGAGCTTGCGGCAACATACCGGCAGCCTGCTGCGGATGCCCTTGACTCCGTCTTTACCGGCGTGCTGCGACTGTTCCCCTTGCAACGTTCCCTCACTGCGATCTCTTTCGTCGTGTCCCTGGTTATAATTGTCGCGCTCGCAGTGCGATCGCAGCTCCACAATCGGGGACGGGTGTTCTTCTTTGTCTTGTTGTTCCTGTTCATCACGGTCTGTATTTGCCTCACAGCCCAGGCAACTGGCCCTCACCACGTGATCATGGTATATCCCTTTGGCCACATCCTGATTGCATGCGCCGGCTGGGAAATCCTCACGCTCGCAGCCAGTATCGCACCCGGCACGTGGAGGAAACTGGCTCGTGCCTCTGTTGGATGCGGGATTGGCCTCGTCATCCTCGCGCCGATAGTTGTGGATGTCGGATATATCAAGGCATTCAAGGTGCAGGGAGGTTCCGGGCGATGGTCCGACGCCATCTACCGACTGGATGATTATATAAGGGAAAACCCCAACAAGCACTTCCTCCTCATGGACTGGGGATTCAGCCCTCAGCTTCTAGTTTTGAGAAGGGGCAAAATCCACTGGGAGGAAGCCTTCGTTCCCGTTCTGGAGAGCACAGCAGAATCCGAGAAAATCGAATCGCTGCACCCTTACCTGATCAACCCGGATGATCTGTTCGTGTTTCATGTACGGAATTTCGAAACATATCCAGTCCTCGAAACATTCCAAAAGGCCCTTGCGCATTACGGTCTCGACTTTAGTCTCGTCGACGAGTTGTATCAGAGAGACGGCCGGCAGATTTACCTCCTGTACCGCGCGACGCACCCCGAGTTGGAAGTGAACCGCAAACTAGGAAACTATTTCTATTTCAGGGAAGGGGAAGAATACGACGATTGTTCGACGGAAGGGATCGATTTCAAACCGACGGCTTCCAGAAGACACACTTTGGGGAACTACTGGGGCAAGAGCGCCTCGGACTACGCAGTCTACCGATGGAGGACAACCGGAGAGATCAGCGATGCAACGCTCGGAATTCGTTATTCTTCGGAGGTAACCGGCAGGGTGCGGATTGATGTTCTTCTTGACGGGAGACGCACAGGAACCCTCGAGATGGATCCTACCGGCGGATTCGGATTCAAAGCGTCCGACTGGCGGACGGCAAAGCTCCAGCTTGGCAACGTGGGTCCCGGGGAGCACCAACTACGCTTCCAGGCGCTGGAGGCAGACCGCCCGGTGAATTTTGATTATTTCTACCTTGTCGAAGGCGACTTCGAGTTCACACCGCCGGTTCCGGCGCCGGCATCGGCCAGGGTCCCATCGGAGACTGCGCGTAATCTCGATGCTGCGGGGTTCCGAGATCGGCCGGACGTCAGACTCGAAGTGAACGCTCCGGTATTGATCGCCGGTAAGAGCACTCTCTACCTCCGCGTCGTGAATCTGGATGCTTCATCGATCGATGTCCTTTATACGCTTGATGGGAGGTACATGCCTGCCATCAACGACTGGATGCTCGACCGGGATCACACTATCAGCGTTTTCCTGGACAACAACACATCGAAGGGCCGCTATGTCTTCAAAGCCATCCGGGATTCCCGCAATCCCTCACCCAGTGGCTGGATACGCGTGGACGTGCCGGTTGTTGTGAAATAAGAACATCACAACAGAAGGACGCAAGAAACATGATAATCTTGGGCACGGTGTATCCAAATCTCTGAACGCCACGAAGTCCTAGGAGCTCAGGAAAATGACGGCCGATGTTGCAGCGATCGCCACGTTCATCGAGCAGCTCTGCAGAGAGACTGATCATCCGCTCGCCAGTTTCTGGCGAAGATACTGGCTGGAAACTGGTCACCTCCGCCGCTTGATTCTGACGCTGGAAAAACTGAGCCCCTTGTTCGACAACAATCCCTCAGTCCTGGACATCGGCGGGTTCGGAGAACTCCTATTGATTCTCCGCAAATTCTATGGTCTGACTTCGGTACACGGCCTCAGCCTCGAAGGAAATGCCTTTGGATACCGTGATGGTCGGCTGCTTTCCTATGACGATTCCAACCTCGAGTATTCGATCAGGATTGATACCTGTGATGTAGAGTGTGAGCGACTGCAACACGACAGCAATTCGTTGGACATCGTGACCTGCTTTGAAGTTCTGGAGCATTTGAGATATGACCCCATGTTCATGCTCCTGGAGATTCATCGCGTCTTACGCCCCGGTGGCATCCTCGTCCTAAGCACCCCAAATGCCAGTTCCTGGGAGAGCTTGGCAAGGGTAGCGGCTTTTGCATCTCCGTTTATTTTTTCTACCTATTTTGCCGAGGGCACCGGCATCGGACACTGCAAGGAGTACTCCGCATTCGAGCTGCGTCAGGCGCTTGAGCAAACAGGATTCTCCATCGACAAGCTTGAAACGCTCGATTGTTTCCCTCCTGACTCCGGCCTGGAAGAGAGGTTTGCTGAGCTGAAGGCCTTCGTGTCTTCTCGCGACTGGTGGGAACAGAGCCTCCGGGGCCAAACACTCCTAGTGGAGGCGCGCAAGGCCGAAAAACCCAGAAGGCGCATGTATGTACCTTTATATACGGATGAGCTTGTTTATAACCCTGCTCAAGAAAGTGCTCTTGAAGGGGGGGTCGAAAAGGCGGGAAAAGACTCGCCAACGCAAAACTCAGAGCCAAGGAGAGAGTTAGCCGGATTGAGAAACTACGTTGCAGCTCTGCAGGCCGAGGTTGCAGCACGAACGCGATGGGCGCTCCAGCTCGATGAGGAGTTGAGACAAGAGAGGGCCGCCTCTTCGAAACTTCAGGCTGAATGCGACCAACGAGGACGCTGGGGCCAGGACTTAGATAAAGAGATACATAAGCAGCGGGATCATATTGCGGAGTTGGAGCAAAGGCTTCAAGAGCTGAACGTGCAGCTTCATAGTTGGAAGTTCCTGATTATACGGTTGTGGCATGAGATTCGGCGCTGATACGCATCAGCAATCTGCGCATGTCAAACATAGCCGAGCCAAAACCTCGGCCGGATGCCTTTATACGGGCTAGCGTGAGCTTTGAATGCTCCCTCCTGCAGCCGGGAGCTACCGAGCGCTCACAGGTGGGCACCTACAGAAACCTGCACCCAAAGTTATGAATCATCGGGGCATCGTGGCGGAGGCCAAGCTGCTTCCAGTAAAGGCATTATCGGCCAGGATGTTGTGCCTCCTCCCTTTCCGAGCGCCATACAAACAAGCATAGTGCGCAAGATCCAACGAATGCCAGCAACGTCAGGACCGCTCCCAGTATAACGCTGATGGGTACATAGCGGAAAACCACCTTGCTTTCACCGCTAGGGATCACTACACCGCGCAGTACGCCGTCGACTTTCTGAATGCGTGCTTTCCCGCCGTTCACCATGGCCTGCCAGCCCGGGAAATGACTCTCGCTCAACACCAACAGCGCTCTGGAATGAGCACGGGCCGTCAGCTCGAGGCGGTTCGGCTGATAGGAAGTGAATTGGACTTCCTCCTGGGCACCTTCAAGCTTCGGCTCCAGCTCCGTGTCCAGCGGACCACTTATAATCGCGACTTTGAGAGGATCGAAATCCGAGTTTTTGATCCGCAGCAGTGCCCGGTCGAATGAAGGTTCCACAGCCGCCTCGTGGACAATCCAGGCTCGCGGACAAGGGGAAGAGGGATTTTTATACACCTTCCAATAGTCGTCGCTATACACCGGGTCCGCTTCGGCCGCGGTATTTGACCGTACAAGATAATGAACATTCAAAAGCTCCAAAGCATGCGGAACCGTGCTGCGGAACTTGATGAAATCCTGAAGTTCCGTGGGCATGGTGCACTCGGTAAGCGGCACTCCATATGAGTCTCCGATATTGGGCCATAATTCCGCTGACATGTGCACCCGGAAAAGGCCGGGTTGTTTTTTGAAGTAACCGGCAAGATTGCGACCATACTTCAACACCTCAAAATAATCTGCTCCTGGCTTCCCCAGGGGTACTTTTTCGCGAATCAGCCAATACGTGGTCTGAAGATCACATAGAATTATTGCCACCACCAGAATGCTGACGGCCCGCTTCGATCGGTGCCGCAGGACATAAACAATTAGCCCGTAGCTGGCGATGATAAACAGGAACGAGAGGTACATCCATTCATTGAGATCGGGCTTGTTGTAAATAGCCGGTATACCGACGGCAAGGGAAACGATTATTACCAGCCACATCAAAATGCGGGAGAAGTGCGCTAAAGCCTTCCGGTCGGGTTCCCTCTCTGAGAACAGGCTTTGGAGTCCGAAACCCGCCAGAATGGCCATGGCAAAGTGCGTCAGATAAATAAAGCGCTGGGCATTTCGAAGCATCCACAGACAGGTAGGGAACTAGGACATAGAGCAGCCCGTGTAAAAAAGACCAAGGTCCCAGGGTATTAAAGAAAGCCAGCACCGCGAGGCCAGCCAGATACCGGACCCAAGGATTATTCCAGTTGCGCCAAACACCGAAAACGGTCAACAGCAGCGGCAGAATCCCGAAATAGGGACTGAATCCTTCACCGCCAATCGATCCGCCGGGAAAAGCGTTGATGAACAGAATTCCGAACAGGGATCGCGGCCACTGAAAATCGGGCATGTCGGAATATGGGATTCTCTCCGTTGCGGGAAGCGGGTTTGCCGCGGAGATATGCCGAACGGCAAGGCGCCCGTACTCGACTGATGGGACGAGTTGAACGGCGCCAAAGGCAAGGGCAACAGTCCCGATGAGCGCCACGATTCCTGCACTGCGCACCCAGGGAGATTGCCGGTGCGGCGAAGCGCCTGGATTTCCCCCCTCCACCATCGTGATATAGACGACAGCGCTGACAACCACCAGCACATCCATCATAACGATGTGTATCCTGCCGGCCAGGATGACCATCCCAAGCGCCAGGCCGGCCAGGCAGCAAAATAGAGTCGTTCGCTTCGCCCCGGGCGAGCGCAAGGCCCGAATCAAAAAGAGCAGAACCAGGGGGAGCCAAATCGCGCCGTCGAGCATGTCAGGCCATGGGACCTTGGACAGGAATCCCCCCAGGGAGAAGCAGAGTGAAGCCGTGAAAGCTGGTAAGTTGCCCAGGCCGAGATCCCTCGCCAGAAGAAACAGGAAGCATGCCGCCAGCACGTGCGTCAGCACATGGAAGTCCTGCAACAACTGAGGCGAGAGCATGTGTGAGCGGTTGAATGGCCAGAGATATATCAGAAGCTTCAGCGGATAGAAAACGCCTGTTTGCATGCCCCCGACAAAACTGCAGCCCGCGTGAACGAAGGGATCCCACAGTGGGAGGGAACCCTGTTGTATAGTGGACGCGGAAAACTGATCCCAGGAGTAAGCCTGGTTGACAATTTCCGACATCGTCATGATTGAAAACTGATGGGTGAAGAGGATTTTCCAGAAAAACAGGAGGCTGACAAAAAGGATAAGACCCATCCACTTAGGAGGCTGAGAAAAATAACTTGATAAACTAGGTACCCTGTCTTGGCTGTATCGTGTAGTTCCACTCACCATGAAAGTCATGGCGAGTCATCAGTATGCTGCGCATCTCCTCGTCGCTGACCTTGAC
>Ga0315279_10001351_pt1 | contig 41180 bp, 38 predicted proteins | sample YL17G06_20_MG_FD_203694 | JGI IMG/M metagenome (GOLD analysis project Ga0315279, IMG submission 203694) | Sediment microbial communities from Yellowstone Lake, YNP, Wyoming, USA - YL17G06_20 | ecosystem: Environmental > Aquatic > Freshwater > Lake > Sediment | place: USA: Wyoming | collected...
ACCTTTCCAATGCGGGTTTTTCAATGTTTTATGGGTAACATGCGATGTCACCTGAGGTGACTTTTGTAATATGCTGGGAAACAGGGTAGCTAAAAGACTAAAGGTACCGCTGTAAAGGTTTGGGAAGATTCCCGCCTAATGGCGGCTTCCCGGAAATCCGCCCAGCACACTCATCTCCTTTTTGGACCGTTTTTTTGCAACTGCAAGGTCTATTTAGTCTTTTCTCGCTTTTCGACGACACAATATATTCCCTCGCCTTTTAATCCCGGGCCGAAGCACTGATTGTCGGAGATGCATTCCGCTTTGTGGAGATCCCCGGCTTCCCAGCGATTGATCAACCCCGGCTCCCTGATGAATGGACGGCTCATGGAGATATAATCGGCCACCTCATCTTCCAGGAGCCGCTCAGCAACTTCAAAGGACCGTATACCACCCACCAAGATCAAAGGAACATCGATTTGTCTTTTAAAGGCGCGACCCTCCTCCTTGAAATAGGCTTCTTTGTCCTCAGAGTTAATTCCCGATCGGCTGGGAGACAGTTTGTCGCTCGTCATCAGACCGCCGCTCAGTTCGATTGCATCGATGCCCGCCTTGGCCAGCAGGCTTGCGGCTTGAAGGGAGTCCTCCGCGTTTAGTCCGTTCTCTGTAAAATCCCGGCAGTTCATCTTGATCAATACCGGGTAATCTTTACCCACAGCCTTTCTGATGGCGTTGTACACTTCGAGATGAATTCTGGCTCGATGACCCACATTTCCCCCGTAGTGATCCTGGCGTCTATTAAACTCAGGGGAGAGGAACTGGCTGAGCACGTAGCCATGGGCGGAGTGGATCTGAACCCCATCAAAGCCCGCTGACTTGGCTCTCCGGGCCGCATCGGCAAAGGCGACGACGATTTCTTGAATATCCTGTGCCGTCATTTCCTTCCGCGGTGATTTGGCGAGCCCCTCAAAGTTCGAAACAACCCAGGGGGGCTGTCCGATTAATTGTTTAGCTGCAAAATGACCGGCATGGGCCAGTTGCAGTACGATCTTGCCGCCACATTCATGAACCGCAGCAGTCATTTTCTGAAGCCCGTCAATGAGCTCGTCTTTGTAAACACCAAGTTGCCAGGGGGCTGCTTGCCCCTCCGGCCGTACATAGGCATGGCTGGTCATAATCAACCCCACGCCGCCCCTCGCAAGAACAGCCATCGTCTCAATGAGTTTCGGGGTCACAGCTCCATCATGGGTAGACATCCCCTCCCAGGTTGCAGATCTAACGAATCGATTTGACAACTTCACGCTGTTGATTGTACCGCTTTCAAATAATTTGCTCATTTCTTTCTCATTCCTTTCAAAATTAAACTATGTCCCTGAGCTCAAATCTTGACTTTCACACTTATCACTTTCCCGGCCCGAGCCCCGGGATGATTATCTACTGGGTCTTCTTCCCGAAGGCAGCAGCAAACGGGTTATTTGAAAAGGTGTTTTTCTGTTTCTGTTTCCTTTCCTGCCTTTTCTCTTCTTTCCTTCTTTCCTCTATCTTTGGAACCCCATTAAGTTGGGCCTGGCTGTCCTTCATGGAAAGGGAAATCCGTCTTCTTTTGAGGTCCACATCCAGCACAGTCACCGATACTTTTTGATGAACTTTCACAAGCTCTGCGGGGTTTTTCACAAAACGGTGGGAAAGTTCGCTGATATGAACCAGCCCGTCCTGATGGACGCCAACGTCGACAAAGACACCAAAAGCAGTGAGATTGGTCACGATCCCAGGAAGCTTCATACCGGGCTTTACATCCTCTATCTTTTCAACTCCTTCTGCGAATCGGAAGGTTTCGAACTGCTCACGGGGATCGCGGCCGGGTTTGGAGAGCTCCGACAGGATATCATTCAACGTAGGAAGGCCCACCTTTTCCGAGACGTATTGCTTCAGATCGATTCTCTTCCGGAGCTTCTCATCGCGCATCAGATCGAGCACCAAGCAGCCCAGATCCCTTGCCATGGCATCGACAACGGGATAGCTCTCCGGATGAACAGCGCTTCGATCCAGCGGGTTTTCTCCATCCCGGATACGCAAAAAACCTGCAGCCTGCTCAAAGGCCTTGGGTCCCAGGCGGGGCACCTTCTTCAGCATCTCCCGCGATTGAAACGGACCGTATTCATTCCGGTACTCTACGATCCCCTTTGCAAGCTGGGGTCCCAATCCTGAGACATAGGTAAGAAGCTGTTTGCTTGCCGTATTGACTTCCACGCCCACATGGTTGACGCAGCTTATCACCACATCATCGAGGCCGCTCTTCAAAGCTCCTTGGTCCACATCATGCTGGTATTGGCCAACACCGATCGACTTCGGGTCGATCTTCACCAGTTCTGCGAGAGGGTCCATCAGCCTCCGACCGATGGATACGGCTCCCCGCACGGTCACATCCTGATCAGAAAACTCCTCCCGTGCCACCTCGGATACCGAATAAACCGATGCGCCACTCTCGTTGACCATTACCAACTGAATGTTCTTTGAGAGATCGAGGCTGCGGATGAAAGTCTCTGTCTCCCTTCCTGCCGTGCCGTTTCCGACGGCAATGGCCTCTATGAGGAACCGCTCACACATCTCAAGGATCTTTGAGCCTGCATCCGCCGCACTCTTTTCGGACTGTAGAGGATAAATGGTTTCGGTATGTAACAGCTTCCCCTGACGGTCAAGGCAGACCACTTTACACCCGGTCCTGAAACCGGGATCGATGGCAAGGACATTCTTCTGGCCGAGGGGGGAAGCCAGAAGAAGTTGACGGAGGTTCTCGACAAAGACCCTTATCGCCTCTTCATCCGCCCGCTTTTTTGTTGCCAGGCGAATCTCGGTCTCCATGGAGGGAGAGAGAAGCCTCTTGTAGCTATCGTGCACAGATATTTTGACCTGCTGGGATGCAGGCCCTTCCCCCTTGACAAAAAGGCCATCGAGGATGTCCAGGGCTTCATCTTCAGGGGGCAAGACCCGAAGAGTGATAAAACCCTCCTTTTCTCCTCGCCTCATGGCAAGAATCCTGTGGGATGGCGCTTTGTTCACGGGCTCTTCCCAGTCAAAGTAATCCTTGTACTTGATTCCTTCGGCCTCTTTCTCCTGAATGACCGTTGACTTAAAAACAGCCTTCGATGAATAGCCATCACGCAATCTGGCCCGGGCCGTCTGATCTTCATTCACCCATTCTGCGATAATATCCCGGGCTCCTGCGAGGGCGTCGTCAGCTGAAGCCACCCCTTTTTCGGGATCGACGAAGGCAGCTGCCTCGGTCACCGGATCCATATCATCCTGTGTAAAAAGAAGCTGGGCCAATGGTTCCAGCCCCTTTTCTTTGGCGACCGTTGCCCGGGTCCGACGTTTGGGCCGATAGGGCAAATAGATATCTTCCAGAACGACCATGGTCTCCGCCGAAAGGATCTTCTCCTTTAACTCATCTGTGAGCTGTCCCCTTTCTTCCAAGGATTTGAGGATGGCCTCACGCCGCTTGTCCAGTTCCATCAGTTGATTGAGCCGGTCCCGAACCGCTGTGATGGCAACCTCATCCAGAGAATCCGTGGCTTCCTTTCGGTATCGGGCAATAAAGGGGATAGTGGCCCCTTCATTCAAAAGGTCAGCCGTGGCCTGGACCTGTTTAGAAATAAGACCCAGTTCTTGCGCAATCTTCGGAATATAGGTTTCGTTCATAACCTCCCTCAATAAAGCAACGGCATTGGGCAGATATGCCTTAAGGACCTTGCCAAGCGAATGGATGTGTTAAGGATAAAATAATTTAGAGAAGATTAAAAGGGGTAACCACGAAGCGGGAGGGTGTTAGGAGTTGAAATTAGGATGTTCAACTGTTATAATGAACAAAGTTGCAATCCATTTCCGCATGATTTAATCATTCCTCTGCCCCCCGCGTGGTTTGATCATCGTAGAAATCATCGGTTTGGTAAAAAACAAAGAAATTTTCCTACTGCAAGCGATGAAAGGAGTAATGATGTTATTTTCAAAATTAAATTTGAGGCCTGAGATCCTGAGGGCCCTCGACGAGATGGGATACAGAGAACTGACACCCATACAGGAAAAAACGTTCCTGCCCATCCTGAGCGGCAGGGATCTCCTGGCCAGAGCAGAGACAGGTTCTGGCAAGACAGGAGCTTGCGCCATTCCGCTGGTTCAGAGGATTGATCCTTCCATCAAGGCCATTCAGGCCCTGATCCTCGTGCCCACTCGTGAGCTGGCACTTCAGTATGTGGAGGAGATCGACAACATTTCGCGGCGTACCGGAGTCATTCCTTTTGCGATCTTCGGTGGTTTTTCGATGGAGGTTCAAAAAGCCAAATTAAGAGACGGAATTCATGTCCTCGTCGCCACCCCGGGAAGATTGATTGACTTCCTTTACAATACCACCTCCATCGACCTCTCTTATGTTCGCATCCTGGCTCTGGATGAAGCGGACGAAATGTTAAAAATGGGCTTCATCGAAGATGTGGACTTCATCCTGTCCTGTCTCATTCATCAACATCAGACGCTGCTCTTTGCAGCGACGATGCCAGATGAAATCAATCGGCTCATCGGAACTTACTTGAAAGATCCTGTAAGGGTGGAATTGAATAAAGAACAGATATCTCCCCAAAGCCTCCTCCATCATTTCCGGTACGTTGGTTTGCGTGATCGACTGAACGCGCTGACGGAATATCTTCAAAAGGAAGGCGTCTCCCAGGCCATTATCTTTTGTAACTCCCGGCATCATGGGGAGAAACTCCTAAGAGACCTTAAAGGAAAGTTTGACTCGTTGGAATATATCCACGGAGGTCTGCAGCAGTCGAAGCGAACATCCATTTTTGATCGTTTTCGCCGTCATGAGATTAACCTCATGGTGGCCACAGATGTTGCCGGTCGCGGTCTCGACTTTAGTCACGTCACCCATGTGATTAACTATGATTATCCGGCAGGCCAGGAAACTTATACCAACCGTACCGGAAGAACCGGAAGAATGGGACGATTGGGCACTGCCATGACCTTCGTCACGGATAAAGAACTCGGAGATCTAAAAGCCCTCCTTGAGAAGAATCGAATTAATCCCATGTGGCATGGCAGCATCCCTGACCTACAGAACATCCCGAGACGCAAAGGCACAGGGAATGGTAAGCACTCCTTCAAGAAACACCTTAGGAAAACCGCATCCAACAGAACCCAAACAGTCCATAGAAGTTATTTCATGAAAGGGGACACAAATGGCAGAGACTGTTGACGAAATCAGCATCGACTGGAAGGATGAGAATGGGCAGCATCTGGTCAAACAAGTGAAGAAAGAGGTTCTTACCAGCGGGGCATGGTCCACGATCATGTTTATGTATCAGGATCTTGATAAGAAGACCGATGAATTCGGGCCCAAGAAGATCAGAGTAGTCCGCTATCAAAAACGAGGAGGAAAGTTTATCCCCCAGTCAAAGTTCAATATTTCCTCTGCCAAGCAGGCAAAGCGAATCATAGAAACTGTCCAGAATTGGCTTCCCGAGATGGATGAAAAGGCTGACTCTGAGGATTAGCACAAGCAGATTTCAGATTGAAAATATTTGGCGTAGTTTATTGATGAAACGTGAAGATTTAAGAAATATCGCTATTATTGCCCATGTGGATCATGGCAAGACAACTCTTATCGATGGGATGCTCAAGCAATCAGGGATATTTCGCTCCAATGAAACGGTTCAGGAAAGGATCATGGATAACATCGACCTGGAACGGGAGCGAGGCATCACCATCATGGCAAAGAACACCGCCATCGAATACATGGGGATAAAGATCAATATCGTCGATACACCAGGTCACGCCGACTTTGGAGGGGAGGTCGAGAGGACGCTGAATATGGTGGACGGTGTGCTCCTGCTGGTCGATGCCTCAGAGGGCCCTTTGCCGCAGACACGGTTTGTCCTTAAGAAGGCCCTTGAGCTGAAACTGCCTCCCATCCTTGTGATCAACAAGATCGATAGGCAGGATTCGCGGATCCAGGAGGTATTGAACGAGGTCTACGATCTATTCATTGACCTCGACGCCACAGAAGAGCAGCTCGATTTCCCTATCGTTTACACCAACGCAAAGCTTGGCATCGCTAAACTTCATCTCGAGGATGACGCTGATGACCTCCAAGTCCTGTTTGAACTCATCCGCCATGCGGTACCATCCCCCGAAGGGGATGAAAAAGGCCCGATGAAGTTACTGGTCGCAAACATCGACTATAACGACTATGTTGGCAGGCTTGCTATAGGAAGGCTCTTCTCCGGCTCCCTGAAAACGGGGGACTGGATATGCATGACCAACAGCAGCGGAGAATTGATAAAAACGAAGGTAACTTTTCTTTACGGATTTTCGGGACTCGAAAGGGTGGAGATCAAGGAAGCCTCTGCAGGCGACATCGTTGCCCTTGCCGGAATCGACGGGATTAACATTGGAGATACGATTACAGACCTCGAAGACCCAAAACCTCTCCCGAGAATCGCGGTCGATGAGCCTACGATCTCCATGATCTTTTCTGTAAACACCTCCCCCTTTGCCGGGCAGGATGGAAAGTATGTGACCTCCAGACATCTGAGGGAGCGGCTTGAAAAAGAGCTTTTATACAACGTATCGATCAAGGTTGATTTTGATAACACCGATTCCTTCAAGGTCATGGGGAGGGGAGAACTGCAGCTCGCCATCCTCATCGAGATGATCCGAAGGGAGAGCTATGAACTTTCTGTCTCCATGCCGGAGAGCATTACAAAGAATATCAACAGCATTCTCCACGAACCCATGGAACATCTTGTGATCGATGTGCTAGAAGAATATACAGGGGTCGTCACCCAGCAGGTCGGGATTCGGAGAGGCAGGATGCAGAAAATGAATAACAATGGTCATGGACGGGTCCGCCTTGAATTCAGGATCCCTTCCAGAGGGTTGATTGGTTTTCGTTCTCAATTTCTTACAGATACGAGAGGAACGGGACTCTTCAACCACATCTTCGATGGCTATGACTCATGGAACGGGCCGATAACAAAGCGCTCTACCGGAGCCCTTGTTGCCGATCGCTCGGGAAAGGCCACTCCCTATGCACTCTATCACCTCCAGCCCCGAGGAACCCTTTTCGTAAAGGAGAACACGCCTGTATATGAAGGGATGGTCATCGGTGAAAATTCAAGAGAGAATGATCTGGATGTCAATGTCACCAAGGAAAAAAAACTCACTAATATAAGGGCAGCAGGCTCAGATGATGCCCTCCAACTCATTCCTCCAAAGATTCTCGGCCTCGAGCAGGCCATCGAATTTATCAAAGAGGATGAGCTGGTGGAGGTTACCCCGTCGTCGCTACGTGTCCGAAAGAAAATACTCGAGGCGAACAGGAGGCCAAAAAACAGAGAGATCAGATAGCTTCAGAGAAAGGGTTTGGGTAGATTGGGTTTGGACGACTGTAGGGGGATAGGCCAAAGAGCGAGGGCTTCGGCTCACCTCTGGGTCTCGTTAATTTCGCTTCGGAAAACTGCTGCTCGCTGACTCCTTCGGGTTTGCCTCTACCCTCCAATCATAAACTATTTCAGAGGTTTTCATTCCGAGGCAAAAAGCACCAAATTGGATTGTTCTGTATTCAAACAAAAGCATAAGGACATCAAATATAACAGCAAACAACATTATTCTTTTTAAATTTTTAATTCCCATGTTTACCTCATCTCCTCCCGTCCAAATCCCCCTTTTAAATTAAAAAACCGGATCACCTATTTAGTCGAAACCACGGTAATCCGGTGCTTTTATTTCAACCTCGGCAACTCGGCTATCCCAAGAATCTGGGACCCGTGGCTTTCCGTCCCACGATTACTCGTGGTTTGGCTTTATCGGTTTTTATTCTTTGCTAATTGGATTAGCAAAAATCACGCCAGTTTAACCTAAAACGTATAACATATTGAAATTTAAAATATTTTATATTTTATGCCCAATTGACAAACATTCATTTATCACAAAAAACGATACCTGATCTGCATTTTTTTTCAATAGATAGTCCCAAAAAGTGAATTTCATTTGCTAACGTAAACGAAGTCCTGCCAGGGGAACCAATTTGAAAAGGTTCGGCTAAAAGGCTGGGCCTTTTTATTTCCTTGCAAGTGCTATAAATATTTCTTTCTCACCTAACAGACCTTGTCTCCTGAACATGGCATGATTATAATTATATTAAAGAGGTGCACATGAGAAGTTTGATTCGGGTATGCATCTACAACATCGACAAGGAGTGAGTTGAGAATTTCACTCCTCCGGTAAGTGTCGAAGGAGGTGTTAAAAATGAAAAAAAGACTTAGTTGCAGGGATGTAGGTGTAGATTGTGATTTTGTAGCCTGTGGTAAAACAGAGGAAGAACTTTTTCAGAAAGCCGCTGAACATGCCAAGACAGCACACAACATGAATGAGATTACAAAAGAACTCTATGAAAAGGTACGTTCGGCAATCCATGAGGTAAAGCAGTGCTGACCAAAAGCCCAACAAGCCGCCTGAGGGTTAATCTTAGGCGGTTTGTTTTTCTATTTTCCCCCGTAATGCCCAAGTTACGGTCGGAGATCCTATGCCAGGATCGAGGTGGTCTCTCCAGAGAAAACTTGAAGCGGCACATTTGACCGGTGAGTCAAGAGGTAGATACCCTTAAAATGGTCCCTTTAGCACTACCCGCCGGTTGCCCTCTCTCTAACGATCCGCCTTTCAAGGTTTCGGAGGGGAGACCACCCCGATCCAATCGCACCCGAGACGGAGGGGTTACTTTCCCCTAAATTTTTTCCTTGACCTTTATGGGGCTTTTCCTATATACTTCCAACATTCGAAAACAATTTTCTAACCATTTAACCAAAAAGGAGGTAAAGTATGGCAACAGTAAAGAAGCCCCTCACCAAGTCCCAAATCGTGTCTCATTTTGCCGAGAAATTCGTTCTTAAGAAGAAGCTTGCCGTAGAGATCCTTGAGGAAGTAGCAGCGTTTGCGATCGCCGAGACCAAGAAAATAGGATCTTTTACGCTTCCGGGCATTGGCAAGCTCGTCATTTCCAATCGCAAGGCTCGCATGGGCTTCAACCCGGCTACGGGTGAGCAGATCAAAATCCCTGCCAAGCGTGTGGTGAAGATGCGCCTCGCCAAGGCCTGCAAGGATGCCGTCATTCCCCCTAAGAAGTAAGGAGTAGTCTCAACAGAACTCCAGGCGGGCCTATCCCAAGGGCCCGCCCTTTCTCTCCTCTATATGTAAACCGAGGATTAGGGTTTGTCCCATCTTCATGTGTTGAGGCCTATCTTCATCTTTGCTTCAAATTGAATAGGCCACTTCTTTGGCAACCGATTATTTCCTGAATGATATTCAATAAATCAACTAACAAAAATTTTTCGCTGATGGAGCTAAACCTCTGAGAATTTCAGATACCGGACCAGTATGACACTCGCCAGGAGCAGTTCTCCTAAAATGATGAACCCGAAGAAAAACGATCCTGCTTCTCCTATAAGTCCGATTCCTGCAGGAATGGCTCCTCCTCCCAGGAGGAAGCTAACCGGAATGGTAAGAGAAACAGCCACATTCTTGATACTGGGAGAACCCATCCGAGAAAGGGCTGCGAAACCCGCAGGGAAAAAGCAAGCAGCCAGCATGGGCTGCAGAAAGATGATGAGCACAATCCATGATCCAGGAATGAGGCCGAGCATTACCGTGATGAAACCGGTGGTTAACAAGACAGCTTTCAGGGTCTGCTTCAGACCCAGACGATCTACAAGCAATCCTGCCAGGATGGCCATAACCAGGGTTGAGATACGGGAAAGTCCCAATAGAGTGTTGGCCCACGTCCGTTCCATGCCCCTCTCTGAAACTAAATAGAGAGGAATCATAGTATACACTCCCATACTGGCACCGATGCCTAAGGAAAACAGAGCAATCATGATCCAGAAGGAGGGTTCGACCAGAATGGTTCGTAGGACTCTCGAATTGGGAGCTTCGCCGGGAAAAGTTCCTCCCTTCCCAAAAAAAGCAAAGACGACGGCCGCAAGTATTGAAGCCATTCCGATCACCATCGCAACTCCCCGCCAGGTAAACCATGCCAAGAGAGCTTCTGCCAGAAAGGGAGCTGCAAAAAAACCCAGATTAGGTGCCACTTCATGGATACCGATAGCCTTTCCCCAATCCCTGGAGCTTACCAGTCCGGTGATGGTGGCAATGCCAGATTGGAGGTAGAGCCCTGCGGCCATCCCCAACAAAAGGAGTCCAAAACGGATCCCCCACAGGTGATGACTGAGGCCGACAATCAGAAGGGCCCCACCCACGGCCATAGAGGAGAGAATGATCGTTCTTCTATGGTTCAGACGTGAAGAGACGAAACCAGACGTCAGAAGCATGATGCAATAACCCAGGGAGATCAGGAAAAAGAAACTGCCTGCCTCATCGTGCCCCACCTTCAGATCTTTTTCAACAGCAGGCATGAGGGGAGACAGAATGACCCGAGAGAGAATGTTTAAAAAGAAGATCCCGACCAGAAAGAGAAGTGGTCCCGTCTGGGAAATAAAAGAAGCCATAGTACCTATGAGAGTCTAAAGCTGCTATTTAAATGAATTTCCCCGCCCATCCCGCCTTAGACAAGCCTTGAACCATATTGTAACAAGGCGGAACAGAACACGTTTTGGTCAGGGACTTAAAAGAGCATTTCCAATTAGACAATAAAAAATCAACCCATTCGACTCCCCGGTCTGAAGCCCGGGGTATGCTCAGGGTTGATACTGAGCGACGCTTTCTACCCCGATTTAAAAATCGGGGTTTGGCGCCGTCGAACGTATCAATTTGCCGAAAAATTGTAGGATCATTCATCAGATCATATTCAGCCCCAGATATTGGTCAATGATCCTCACAAACATCTCCACACCAAAAGGCAGCACCTCTTCATCGATGTCGAAGAGACTACTATGGTAAGGATGGGTGATCCCTCTTTTCTCATTTCGAATCCCCAATCTGAAAAAAGATCCTGGAATCTTTTCGAGGTAATAGGCAAAATCCTCTGCTCCCATCGAGGGCCTTAAGACCTCTACGTTCTCCTTCCCTATACCCTTCGAACAGGCTGAGGTCACCAGTCTGGACATTTCTGGATCGTTAATCAGAACAGGATACCCATATTCAAATTCATACCGATAATCCATCTCGAAGGATCGAGCGACACCTTGAACCACCTCTTCCATCCTTCGGTTCAATTCCTCTCTTACCTGAGGGCTCAGAGAACGAACCGTCACCAGCATTTCGACTTCATCGGGAATAATATTAATTGCCGTCCCGCCGCTGATTTTTCCGATGGTGATCACCGCGCTGTCCAGGGGGTTGATATTTCTGCTGACAATAGAGTGAAGTTGTGTGATGACATGGCCTGCGGCAAGAATGGGATCCTTGCAGAGATGAGGCATCGCACCATGTCCTCCCTTTCCAATAATTTTAATTTTGACGCGGTCCGCCGCAGCAAGTCCCTCCCGCTCATAGATCCCTACCTTACCAACGGGAAGGAGAGGAAAAACATGGGTCCCAAAGATCGCATCTACCTTTGGACTCTCCAAGACTCCCTCCTCTACCATCACTTTTCCCCCACCTCCTCCTTCCTCTGCTGGCTGAAAAATCCATTTGATGTTTCCCTTCACCCGATCTTTATTCGATGAAAAAACCCGTGCTACACCTAAAAGAATCGCCACATGGGCATCATGGCCACAGGCATGCATCTTCCCCTTAACCTTAGAAACATAAGGGACCTGATTTGCCTCATCCAGGGGAAGTGCATCCATGTCTGCCCGAATGGCCACAGTCCTTCCAGGCTCGCTCCCTTGAAGAAGCCCTACCACTCCTGTTTTGGCGATCCCCCTCTTTACTTGAAGCCCAAACCGTTCAAGCCATTCAGAGACCAGTTTCGATGTCTCGACTTCTTCAAATCCCAGCTCCGGGTGCATATGAATCGTTCTGCGGATCTCCACCAGCCAATCCTTCATCTTCCAAATTTCTTCCTTGAACGGATGATCCATAGTCATCTCCTCCCAAAAAGATGTTTATCACACTTCCCCTCAGTTTTTCAACCCAAAGGGAGACCTTGACACTTCACCGATTGGGACTCTTTCGGGAATTAAGGATCAGCTTTAAGACCACGAACTGCATCGAGTCCTTAATGGCCCTGATTGGACAGAAGAAATTGGGTTGGGCATCTGTAAAAACCTTGAGAGAATTCCGCTGATCCAGCCGGTCCGCGAGTCATCTCCGCGGTGTCGGCCGAGGGTGTGATGAACTTGATCAACGAGTTGGAATGCCAGATTCAGGTATGTTTCTTCGCCTGCTTGATGATAAAGCCCAAGAAAATTGCACACCCCGAAAACATCTGTCCATAGGTAGCGCCGCGGGGATTTCCGAGCCGGTGAAAGCCCGGTTTCCCTGGCAAATTCCATCATCATTTCCCGGACCGTGGATTGAGATTCGTTTTGTGCCATCGGCATAACGGTGTTATTTATCCAGATCTACCCCAGCTCTCTCACCGCCACAATGATCATTATCCAGGCAGCGGGAGCTATTTTCAAGCAAAAATTGAAAAGTTATTTAAATAATTTAAGTACGTCCCCAAGGCCATTTCCCTTATGAGCATAGTCGATTCCGCATGATTTTTATATTGCGAGGGAAAAGAATGATGGTCGTCCTTCATTGATAAAAATGACAGTTCACCTGATTCCCGTCCGAAAAGTAATGAGTGGAAGGCTCGACCTCTTCGCAAATGGCTCCGATCTTTTCAAGGCACCGGGTATGGAAACGGCAGCCCGATGGGATATGAGTAGCACTGGGAATGTCCCCTTCAAGATAGACCATCTTTTCGGGCTGCTCTGCCTGCGGAAGGGGCACTGCTGAGACGAGCGCTTTTGTATAAGGATGTCTTGGAGTAGAGAAGATTCCCTCGGATTTTCCCATTTCGATAATCTTCCCGAGATACATCACCCCAACTCTATCACAGGTATAACGGATCACCGCCAGATTATGGGAGATGAAAAGATACGTGAGGCCCATCCTCTTTTGGAGCAATTCTAAAAAATGGAGCATCTGAGCCTGGACAGAAACATCCAAAGCAGAGGTCGGTTCGTCCAAAATGAGAAGCTTTGGATGAAGGGAAAGGGCTCTGGCAATCCCAACCCTTTGCTTCTGACCACCGCTCAATTCGTGAGGGTATCGAAACATATGCTCCCGTTTCAATCCCACAATTTCCAGCAACTCCTTCACTCTCTCACGAAGACCTCTTCCCCTCATCCCCTCATGAATCACCAGAGGTTCGGCAATGCTCTTGAAGACCGTCTTCCTTGGGTTTAAAGAAGAGTGGGGATCCTGGAAAATCATCTGCATATTTCTTCTCATCTCCTCCATTTCTGACTCTAAAAATTTACAAATGTCCCTTCCATCCCATAGCACCTCGCCTTCTGTGGGTTCGACGAGGCGGAGGATCGCCCTGGCACAAGTGGTCTTCCCTGAACCTGACTCCCCCACCAAACCGAAGGAATCTCCACCTCTGATGAAGAAGGATATTCCGTCCACTGCCCTGACGTTCCCCTTATGGCCTCCGATGAATTTCTTCCTCAGGGGAAAATATTTCTTTAAATTTTTCAACTCCAATAATGGTAAGGCCATCTTCTTTTTCCCGGGATTAGAGGTTAGGGGCTAGGTGACAGCTCACCCAGTGGCCTTCTTCGATCTCGATCATAGAGGGTTTCTCTTTTTTACAAATTTCCATCATCTCAAAACAGCGGGGATGAAATCGGCATCCAGAAGGTGGTTGAATCAGATCAGGGATCACACCCTTAATCCCCTGAGCCTCACTTTCCCTCTTTGAGAAGGTTAGTATGGAATTTAAAAGCCCTTGGGTGTAGGGATGAAGAGGTCTTTTGAAGAGCTGAACAGTGGAACAGTTCTCCACAATACTTCCAGCATACATCACAGCAATCCTCCTGCAAACCCTGGCAACAACCCCCAGATCATGGGAGATGAGAAGGACAGAGTGCCCATGCCTCTGAACCAGGTCGTTGATGAGCCACAGAATCTGGGCCTGTATGGTAACATCTAAAGCAGTGGTCGGCTCATCAGCAATGAGGATTTGAGGGGATCTGGAGAGAGCCATCGCAATCAAAACTCTCTGTCTCATCCCTCCGCTGAATTCATGAGGATAGGATTTGATTCTCACCTCCGGCTGAGGGATCTTCACCTCTCCTAACAGTTCAATCGCCTTCCCAACCGCCCTTTTCCGATTCAATCTCTCCCCTTGAAGAATTGAATCGTCTCCCTTACCATGGGCAAGGATCACGTCTACGAGCTGTTCTTCGATGGTGAAAACAGGATTAAGAAATGTCATGGGATCCTGGAAGACCATAGCAATCCGTCTCCCACGGATCTCTTTCATCTCTTCCTCCGATTTTTTGAGAAGGTCTTCGCCCTCAAAGAGAATCTCTCCAGAGACGATTCGGGCGGGAGGGATGGGAAGCAGCCTCAGAATCGCCTTTGCAGTAATCGACTTCCCACAACCTGTCTCGCCGACAAGGCCCAAGGTATCTCTTCTTCCCAAAGTGAGATGAATCCCATCTAAGACTTGAGAAGTTCCTTCAAAGGTTTCGAATTCAATCCTGAGCTCTCGGATCTCCAAGATAGGTTCCATCTTCTCTAAATCCGACTCTGTGGGTCTAAGATATCTCTGAGACCATCTCCCAAGAGATTGAAACCTAAAACCGTGATGAGGATAGCCATTCCTGGGAATGTTGCCATCCACCAATGGTCCGGTAGGTAGTTTCGGCCTGTCGAAATCATCGTTCCCCATTCAGGTATGGGTGGCTGTGCCCCCACGCCGATAAAGCCGAGGTTTGCTGCAAAGAGAATGGCCATTCCCATATCCATGGAGGCCTTGACGATAATAGGGGAGGTGCAGTTGGGAAGGATATGGCTGAAGATCACCCTGAGTTTCGATGCCCCAATCGATTTGGCGGCCTCTACATAGGATTCTTCTCTCAAAGAGAGGGTTTTCCCTTGAACCAACCGTACATATCCGGGCCACCAGACGATGGAGAGCGCGAGCATGGCATTCTTAATCCCCGGACCCAGAGCTCCCACAATGGCTAAGGCAAGGAGAAGTCCTGGAATGGAGAGAAAGATATCTGTAACCCGCATGATGATCTCGTTCAACCATCCTCCTACATAACCCGCGATGATCCCCAGGGGAACTCCGATTCCCATCGCGATGAAGATGATGATGAGCCCGATCTGAAACGAAAGTCGAGTCCCCATGATCATCCTTGAGTAGATATCCCTTCCCACTTCATCCGTCCCAAAAGGATGGTTTGAAGAAGGAGGTCTGAGCTTCTGATCCATGTGGATGGCTCCCTTAATATCCCCTGGGTAAGTGATGATCATTGGACCGATCAAGGCGATGATAAGAAAAACTGACACACAAAAGAATCCTATCACTGAAAGGGGACTTCGACTCAAGGTATAGAGAATGAGCTTGAAGTTCCTGATCTGGCTCTCTCTCTCTTCTTTCCATCGCTCCCATGGAGATAAAATTTCTTTCATTCGAATCGTTCTGCCTCAATAAGTCGTTGACCCATTAAGTCATTAGGTTGCTCAATCTGCCTTCTGTTATCTGCCTTCTGCAATCTATTTTTATTCATATCTCACCCTCGGATCTAAAAACCCATATCCGAGATCCACCAAGAGATTGGCTAACATAAAGTTGAAACCCAAGATAATGGTGACAGCCATCACCGGTTGAAAATCTGAATAGACTGCAGCTCCCACTGCATAATTCCCTATCCCCGGCCAATCAAAGACGGCTTCGACGAGAATCGTCCCCCCAAGCATCCAACCATATCTCAACCCGATCATTGTCAAGGTAGGAATGAGTGCATTTTTCAAGGCATATTTTGCCATAATCATACGTTCTGATATCCCCTGAGCCTTCTCATTCAACACAAAATCTCTATGGAGAACCTCCAGCATCTCAGCCCGATTGATCCGGGTGATACTCGCTAAGGCTGGAAATGAGAGCACAAAGGCTGGAAGGAGGATATGGGAGAGAGCGTTTCTAAATACCGTCCAGTTACCGGTGATTAGACTATCGATGAGAAAAAAACGGGTGATGGAAGTGGGGGGATTCACCATCGTATCGAGCCTCCCTCCGATGGGAAGAAGGTGAAATTTTGCAGCCAGAAGAAGTTGAAGCATGATTCCCATCCAGAACATGGGAATGGCAACGCCCGTGACAGAGAAGAATCGGGCACTGTGATCAATCCAAGTATCTCTGTAAACGGCCGAGAGAACCCCAAACAGGATCCCAAAGATGATGGCGAAGCCGATGGAAACAAAGACCAGTTCGAAGGTGGCGGGCAGAAAGAGTTTGATATCTTCCCAGACCTGATGTCGCGTTCGGATCGACCGGCCGAAATCCCCTTTCAGCAAACCTTTCATATAGGAGATGTACTGAACAACGAGAGGCTGATCTAAACGGAACTCTTTCCGAATAACCTGAACCATCTCCTCCGTGGCATCCGGACCCGCAGCGAGTTTAGCCGGGTCCCCGGGGGCTATCCTTGAGACAGTGAAGATGACCACACTGAGCCCGATGAGGGTGATGCAGATGGACAAAAGGCGCTTCAGAAGGTACCGGTTCATTCAAGATGCTCAGAAGCTGTGAAAATATTTGGGAGTAGGTTGGGCAAGGATATCTTCAAAGTTTTACAATTGCGGATCATTTGAGAAGATATGGGTAACCAAACGCCGTAACTCATCAATTCTGTAAAAGCTTTCGATCGTTGCTGCTGGACATAAAAAAAGTACCGCTGTAAAACTTTGGGAAGATTCCCGCCTGACGGCGGCTTCCCGGAAATCCGCCCAATATCCCCGCCCAACCTGGTGACTTAACGCTATTTTTTCACACCTTCTCCCTCTTTATAAAATTGAGGGGAGGTTATCTCCTTTCCAGAATCAATACCCTCCCCCTCTTCATCATTATGGTAAATAAGGTTAAACAGACCCATCAATAACCAATGACCAAGCACCCATAACCAAATAATATCCAATATTCAAATCCCATACTCAAAACACCGTTTGATTATTGGATCATTGGAATTTATTTGGAGCTTGGAATATGGTTATTGGAATTTTATTCATCGACCTTTTAATCCTCAACGTAAAGGGGATAAATATCGATCTCGCTTGTCAACCTCATCGGTGAGAAGACGAAGCCCTTCACAGGTTTTCGGAAGGCCCATCTTCGGTTATAGAACATCCCGAATAACTCAGGGGCATCCTCCATGATCATGATCTGGATATCCTTATAAAGTTTTTCTCTTTTCTTCCAATCTGCAGTAAAGCGAGCCTCTTTAATGAGATCCCATACCTTTTCATTCTGGTAGAAATGGGACCCATAATATTTGCCCCACGAATCCTTATGATATTGGATGGCCACCACATCCGGGTCATTCAGGATAGGAGTGGTGAAGACAGCCGTCAGATCCGGGGAGGTCTCAACCTTAGAAGCCCTGGCCACCATATTCGGCCATACGAGAGGAACGATGTTCAATTTGATCCCCAACTGACCCAAATTATCCAAGAGGACAAGACCAATTAATCTCTCTTCTTCTAATCCCGAGACATAGACATATTCCAATTCGAAACCGCCGTTCGGATACCCTGCCTTGGCCAGGTATTCCTTCGCCTTCTTCATATCCTGCCGATAAACATTTGGACAAGGGATGTAACCCTTCATCCCCTTTGGAAATGGGCTATCTTCAAGGATCGCGTTTCCATTGTAGACTTTGATGGTGGCCGAATAATCAAAGGCATAGCAGATGGCTTTCCGGATATTGATATCCTTGGTATAGCCCTTTTGAGTATTCATCTTGAGTCCAAAAGTGGTCCACCCAGGGTCGTTCGTCACATAGATATTCGGATTTTTGACCACGGCATCGAAGTCATCTGAATTGAGGCCTGCCACTACATCCAACTCTCCTTTCTCGAGGCCCATCCTCAGTGACGCTGATTCCCGGATGATCTTGTAAATCAGACCATTAATGTGTTTCGGGTTCTCCCAACCTTTCCAATAGTCCTCCACGGCCTCCAGTTCATAAAGGACGCCGTGTTCCCATCGTTTCTGTCGGAAGGGGCCAGATCCTGCGGAATGGTCTTTCATCCACTCCTGACCGCTATCGCCATCTTTTTCATTGGCCATGACCACCTTGGGGTTCATGATGTACCACCAGGGTAACGCCATCTCAAAGGCAGCATAGGGGCTCTTCAGGGTGAACTCAACAGTATAATCATCAATCACCCGTATCCCTTCCTTGTCAAGAAAATCCATCAACATCCAGGCCGGCCCCTTTTTCAAACTGAGCGTCCTTTCAAAAGACCATTTCACAGCATGCGCGGTGACCGGGTCTCCATTATGGAATTTTGCGTTTTTGACCAACTGATAGGTCCAGGTCTTTCCATCCTTCGATTTCTTCCACGATTTGGCCAGCCATGGGACCACTTTGGGTGGATTTCCAACATACTTCAGTAGCGCATCATAGAGAGTCTGTTGAAGCATTCGGGTGGACCAGTCATAAAATTGACTCGGGTCGATGTTTGGAGCAGGCTGCCTTTCTCCATAAACGATGATCTTCTTTCCATCTCTCATTTCGTAAGCAAAAATGGATGTACCTATGATGAAGCTTAAGAAAATGACCCCAATTAAAATTGCCAATAAGAATTTTATTCTCTTCATTCTAAAACCTCCTTTCATTGAAAAACGTTCCTCGTGTCCGTGTCCCGTGTCCGTAATTAAAACTCTTATCACCTCCTCTCAGTAGCTCAACAACTCTTTTAATGTTCTCGCCACTAAGGAACGAGCAAGAATCGTGGGTTTTCCTGTTATCTCCATCACCCTCTTCTTCATAGTTTGTGTATACCCCATGCAGTGCATCACGATAACATGAGGATCTGCCTTTTTTAATTCTTTTGCAGCCAGTGAAACCTCATCTTTTAATGCATAAGGAGAGGCTGCTTTGATGATCATCTTTCCTTTCAGGCGATGGTACTTTTTCCCCGCCTGCATGATCTGATCTGTAAGGGGAATAAGGAGTCCCATTCTCTCATTCCCTCCATGAAGGGCCAGGATGAAATGATCCAGAATCTTTTGTGACTCAATGAGGAGTCTCTTCGAAGAGAACGGTGGAAAATTCCCTGTACAGAGAAAGAGGAGAATCTCTGCACCCCTCTTGGTCAGGAGATCGATGCATTGTTGCACCCGGGGCAGAACAAACCTCTTTGCAACAACGACCTCTGCCCCATCGGACATTCGAGTGCAGAGAATATAGTCTCCCCTTCTTGGGAAAAACCTCTTCACCTCTTCTAAAGTCAAACCATCTAATGCCCCTGCCTCTAAAATCTCAACATCTGTGCCTAAAACCTCCTTCATATCGGGAATAATATCTACCCTCGGAGACTGGCCAATAGTGATCATCCCGATCTTATTCAAGATCATCGCTTTCCTCCGAGGGTCTGAAGGTGGTGCATGGGGCCATAGAGCTCCACAATCCTCTTAAACTCTTTTTCATCATAAAACCGACATTTACCCATTCCGAAACTCTTGGCGACCTCAATAGAGAATCTGACTGCCTCCTCGATGTCGACCAGATGGCTTGCTCCTGTCGCACATCCCGGAACAGCAGACTCGGTTGTGATGGCAATCCCTACGACTGGAGCTTTGGTGGCTACACAGGGTTGCATGACGCTGTTCAAATGGAAAAGCTCATTGCCGTAGGGAGTGATGTCCTGGGTGGTGATGGCAAAGACAGAGGGTCTCTTGCCAGTGGTGATTTCCATGATCCCAAGGAGGTCTTCACTCACCCGCAGAATATAACCTTCCTTTACCGTTGGAGAGATGGCAAAACCCCTCTGGTTGATAATCCGATTACCTTTGGTCGTATCGATAGAAAGGATCGCCTCCATCTGGGGTTCCACCTCATGGTCATTAAGGGTCTTCATCTCTACGGGTGATCCCATAAAAGGAACAGGTTCATGAGGGGTTACCGGAGCATCGGGACAAATATGGGTCGTTACGATCACATCCCCTGGCAACACATCCCCCCGCTTCTTCATATCTGCCAATTTAAGTGCTACGGAAAGGGCGGTGACGGCTCCATCGGCATCAGAGACGAGTCCAATCATTTGAGGTCGTGCTCCAACTCCTCCCAGTCTTCCAATCACACCAAGGGTTGGAGAATGTCCATGGGATTTTTTACCTGTGGATCCAGGAAACCATATTTTGATCGAATCTGTCTTTCCCCTTTCCCCTCGAATCGTTCTAACTTCCACATCACTCATTCCCCTCTCTTTCAACAGAGAAGCCATGCGCTCGCCATTTACCTTTGCATCATCAAGGAGCTCGTAGATTTCCATCACCTGTTTAAGTGCCATCTTCGATTCAACCTCCTGCCATCTTTCAATCTCAAAATTTTAAAAAACCCGGATTACTTTTTCCATCGGCGTGTAAGGAATATCAAAATCAAAATGTTTAGGGGAGACAAGATCGTTGGCATCCTCAGTGCGCCAGAAGGGATGAGCAGGGATACTAAAAACCACGATCTTCATTCCCTCTTTCATTTTCGAATTGGTGATGGGTTTGCCTGTTGCGGCGTCCAAAATGCAGATCAGGTCAGGAGTAAGTACATAGGGTTTCCCATCCAACCAAGAGAGGAGATTTTCATTCTTCAGCCAGACCTTTAGTTCATGACTTTTATATCGGCCTTCCCCTTGTACAGTAATCGTCCCCCACAAGAAACCATCGCGGTCTTCCCATTCAAATTGGTAGACCATCCCTTGAAAAAGCTCCGTTCCTCTGGAAGCATGGATGACAGCATCGACCGGATTTTTTTGATGCCACTCTGCCTCTCTGAGGGCCTTTCCTATTTCAATCGCCTTGGTCACACCTCCGGGAATGATTGTTCTTTTCAACACATTCCCCTTCACCGGGCACCTGACTGCGATCGTGCCTCCACCTACAACGGCCATTGCCCGTGCGATCCTTTCTGCGTCTTTGAAACTGGCCACCTTCCTCACCAAAACAGAATTTCCCTTCAAATCCGTGAGGACCATGGGGGTGATGGGAACATGATGGATGGTGTAAGTTTGCATCATCAATTCAGGCTTGGCCCGGCCAATGGTATCACCATCCACAAAAGGTAAATCTGCCAAAGCAGCCAGAATGGCTGCAACAGGAGTATTGTATCCTCCCAATTCCACCGGCACAGTGGCGTAGATCTTTTTTGTAAGAACCTCCTCTAATGTTCTCAAACCGGTTAACAGGGGCCCGTCCTCAGAAAGGATCTTGGAGCTATATTCCTCCGTCTCTCCTTTCTCCCCTTTGGAGGGAGCAATGGAACCAACCATTGCAGGATGGACAACGATCTCATCATCCGGGACTTCTGTAACCGAGATCAACTTAATTTCCTTTCCCATCTCTAACAGCTTATATAATAGAGAAAGCCCGAGTTCCGGAGAACCCCCTCCTCCTGTTCCGAGAACAGTCGCTCCAGCACAAAGATCAGAGATATCTATTCTATTCAGACGTCTCACCATCATTATAATCCACACCCCCCCCAACCCCCCCCCTTACTGAAGGGGGGAGAAGGGGGATTACCAATTCTTATCATTCGCGAGTGGCCAAGCGTTCATGACCAATGATATAGAAGGTATAATCCCATTCTATCAATTGCCTCGATTTTGTCAATTGTCCACAAAAATTACAAAGGTTTAGTGGAAGAAAGGAATTCGGAGGATCAGCAGGTAGCCATTGAGTGAAAAGAGGGTCCCCAGGAAAGCTCCCACAATAGCAAAATAAAAGATCGGACGGGAGCCGGAGAGGATGGAGATGGAAGCCATCACGATGGCAATCTGCAGCAGGACTTCTCCATAGTCGAAGTATGGATCTCTATTCCGGTTCACGTCTCGCTCGTGCTCAAGCTTCTTGGCTTCCTGCTCGATCTCCTTCTTTTCGGCGCCATATCGGGCTTCCTCCTCACCCATCTTTTTAACGAGGGACTCGATTCGCTCCTTCGCGTCCGGTTTCATCAGGTTTCCCCTTTCGAGCAGATCTGCCTCCAAATGTAACTTCTGGCTTCGATAAAGATGTTCCCGTATGACCTTTGCTTGGTAGAAAGCCCACTGATCAGAGGCCTGTTGCTGGGCGAGAAGCATCTCTTTCATCGCGTTATTCCCCCCTAAAGAGGTGATGGCCAGGATGACGGCGAAGATCGCTGTGGTAAGCGCCACACGTTTTGTAAAGGTCTTCCCTCTTTGCTCCTCAAGTTCTTCGACATTGGGAACTTCCACTTCTGCCATGATATCCTCCTTCAATTTATATATACTTCAAAGTACAAGTCGTTAAGCATATACTGTTCATCGTTCATTGTTCATCGTTCTGATATAAATCTTCATCCCTTCAGATAGTGCTCCGTCTAAACCGACCTCGTTCCCCCATTCATCATAAACTTTCTTTGAACCCTCTATCTCTTTGAGAAGCCCTACATTCATCAAGGCATGTTTGACTTTCATACCGGGCAAAACATCAACGGGTATGTGATTGACATAAACCTTCATCTTCAATGAACTTCGATGATCCTACTCTCAACCTTTGGAGCGATTCTTCTCATCTCTTTTAGATAGTCAACCACCACATCCCTCAGCCACCGCCCGGAATCACTGTATGCCAATTTTTCACCCTTCATCATACCCCCAATGATTGAAAAGTCTTTGGATGTCTTGATCGCTTCCCCAAAGGCTTTATATCCATCTCCTCCCGCGGCCAAAAAATCATTGGTGGCAACAATATACTCCTGGTCTGGATCGATAGGCTTACCAGCAATCAAAACCTCTTGCACCCTTGAACCTCTTTTATTAGAAGGAGAATATTTAAAAGAGAGACCAGAGACCTGAGGGAATCGACCTTCCTCTTCCTCCACAGCTGATACACCATGTTCTAATGCTTCTCTAATCTGTTTCCCGGTAAGTTTGATCGCAACGATATAGTTGTCAAAAGGCGAGACTGAATAAACATCCTTTACTCTGATCTCACCTTTTTTGATGCTTGTCCTGATCCCCCCTCCATTGATAATCGTCACATCAGCCCCTGATGCATGTCGCATGATATCCGCAATGAGATTACCAAGGTTTGTCTCCCTTCTTCTCACGTTCTCTCCATCAACATCCACCTCGGCCTCTCCCACCCTCTCGTTTAAAACAGCCTTCACCTTTTGTTTATATTTTTCCACGATCGTAAAGGCTGCCTTGTCCTCTTTACCTATTTGGGGTTTGATTTCCTCCAGACGGCCTTCGAACCCGATAATCTTCCCATCCTCAACAGTGAGGTCTAAAACGCCAAGGACCTTTGCATGTTCCCAGGCCTGAACGATGATCGTATTTCCAACCTTTACAGGTTTTTCGATCTTGGTATGGGAATGTCCGCCCACGATGACATCGATCCCTTTTACTCTTTCTGCCAGAATCCTGTCAACAGGGTACCCAATATGCGAAAGGATGATAATCAAATCGGCCTTGTTTTTTAACTCCGCGATGTATTTTTCACCCGTATCGATGGGAGACATAAATTTCAGACCTGCTACGTTCCTTGGGTGAGTGGATATGGGAACATCCTCGGTCACCACCCCGATGATTCCGACTTTAACACCTTTCAGATTCTTGATGATATAGGGTTTGAGGTTACCTAAACCCTCAACGTTCGCTCCGAGAACAGGGAACTTCGCCTCTGATATTCTTTTTCTAAGCACATCCTGCCCAAAATCAAATTCATGGTTTCCCAATACCATCGCATCAAATCCCATCTCATTCATCAGCTCAATCACGGATTCGCCCTGAGAAAGATTTGCCCAATTGTTCCCCTGGATCATGTCCCCAGCCGAAAACAATAAGGAGGGTTTTTCTTTGCGAAGCTCATCGGCCTTACCAGCAAGATAAGCAATCCCTCCTAACATTTCATCAGATCCTAATGGTTTATAAGGCTCAGCAAATCCATGAAAATCGTTGACATGCAGAATCCTGATTTCAACCCGTTCCCCATACGCAAAAGACAGAGAGAATAGAAATAAAATAATACAGCAGAGGGTTGTGCTCAGCCTTTTCATGTCACCTTTCCTTTAATCACTATTCTTTTTCCCCAAGAAGAGAGATTGATATACAGCATCAATATGGATAGGAGTTTATAAGATTTGTCCTAGAACGTCAATAAGAATTGAACAGAATCGTTCTGAGTTTTAAGATTGACAAAATAGGTTTTAAAGGAAGGGGTTTGCGATTATGTTGGGAACCGAGGGTGGGCGAGAATGTAAGCAACACCGATGCCATGCTGAGGTTATTCGATGCCATTCCAGATCGGAATTTCGGGGCGGTCTTGGATACAGGTCATCAGAATGCCCAAAAGGAAATCCTTCCCCTTTCGATTGAGAAGTTGAGGGATCGGATTTTTTATGTGGATGTCTCGGATAAGGATGGACGGACAAACACCCATCTCCCCTTGGAACAGGAAACCATCGACTGGGAGGGAGTCTTTTTGGCATTGAAGAAACACCAGTTTAATGGATATGTGGCCATCGATGTGGGCCATATTCCCAAGATCGATGAGGCGTATGTTCGATCAAAAATATTTTTAGAAGATCTGGCCCAACGATTGGGGCTTTGAAAGAATCTTGAGATAAATTCCATTCGCCTCTCCAGGCGTTTCAATATGCTGACGGTTCTCCCTGATTTGTCAGGGCAGGAAATATCTTGACAACTATTTTTCAATTTTTATATAATCACCCCCACTTTAATCTAACAATTTGAAACTCTCAGGAAATGCTAATTGAAAGGAGGGAGTGAATGTCATTGGGGTGGTCAGGAAAAATCCTACGTGTTGATTTGTCAAACGGAAGAACATGGACGGAAGATACAGAGCCTTATACTCGTCTTTTCATCGGCGGCAAGGGTATAAATGTTAAGATGATGTATGATGAAGTTGGTCCCAAAGTAGGCCCATTTGATCCAGATAATATGATATGTCTTGGTCCTGGCGTGTTGACCGGAACCCTTGCCCCAGCTCATTCTCGAATGAAGATAACTTCGGTTTCGCCCAATGGACTCTTGCAAAACTCTGGCATCGGAGGATATATCCCCGCTGAAATCAGAAAAGCAGGATATGACAATATTATTATTCAGGGTAAATCTGATAAGCCAATATATTTGTATATTAATAACGATAAGATCGAAATTAGGGATGCCACCCACATCTGGGGTAAAGACACTCAAGAAACCCAGCGAGCCATAAAGGACGAGATAGAGGATTGGGTGAAGGTTGCTTGCATAGGTCCCGCCGGTGAGAATTTGGTCAGCTTTAGCTGCATAGTGACCGGGAAGGGAAGTGCAGCCGCGCGGGGAGGATTTGGTGCCATTATGGGCTCAAAAAAGCTAAAAGCAATTGCTGCCAGAGGTACGGGTCACGTAAAAATCGCACGACCTTCAGAATTTCTTGAGACCTGCAAGCAGACACATCTATGGCTACCGGACAGTAACCCCCTTATAAGATTACAATCGAAACAAAGTCATGGAGATAAATATTCTTTAGGTAGGTTGCATGAGGCCGGTTCAACCTTTTTGGGAAATTGGGAAGAGCATGAGGCAAGCTGGGATAGGATAGGAGACTACGGTGGTGCAGAGGAGTTTTATGAAGAGTGTGCCACGCATCAATATGGGTGCTTTGGATGTCCTGTACATCATTTCCACATATTCAATATACCAGGGATGGGCAGGGGTACAACAAAATGCGCACAATGGAAGGCTTTTGCATCACGGGTCTGGGTCAACGACCGAAAGGTGATAGTTCAAGCCAATACTCTTTGTCAGAATTACGGTTTGGATTCCACAGCTACAGGTAATGCAGTGTCGTTCCTAATGGAGCTATATCATAGAGGGATAATTAGCGGAAAGGATACGGACGGCATACCCATCGAGCGAGGAGACGAAAAGGCAATATTTGCTACAATTGAAAAAATTGGGAAACAGGAGGGATTTGGAAGGCTTTTTAGAGACGGCGTATTGGGGGCAGCTAAGCAGATTGGCAATGACGCCGAGGAATGCGCTGTAGTTGTCAATGGGCAAGAAGCAGAAACCTATGAGTTCCGTGCGTTTAGATCCCATGCACTTGCGGCTGCCATAACTGATGGTAGCGTTTCTCACGCTTGGACAACCGTAGATGTAACTATTTCTGCACCACGGGAGGATAGGGAAAAGCTGGCCCAAGAACGCTTTGGCTCCAAAGAAGCTGCTGTGCCCAACTCCTATGAAAAGAAAGCTCTATTAGTCTTTGATCAGGAGAATAGAAATACTGCGGGAGACATGCTCGGAACATGCAGATGGCTTATACCCTGGGAAATAACCGAACTGGACATCCCTGCGAAACTGTTTTCTCAAGCCACCGGGCGGGAAACAAGTGAAGATGACCTACTGCAGGCGGCTCAGAGAACTTTTACCTTAGAAAGGGCTTTCAGGGTTATCAGGGGGGTCAGGAGAGATTCATTACCCAAAAAGCTATTTGAGTCCGCAGTGCCGGATGGGAAATATAAAGGGGAGAGGCTAGATAAGGAAAAATTTGAAAAAATGCTGGATGAGTACTATGGCCTACGCGGTTCGGATAGAGATGGTATTCCCACGGAGGAAACTTTCAAGAAATTTGGTCTATCTTCTGAGTGGAAAATCTTCAGTAAACATCTCAGAAAGGAGGAGTAGTGCATGGCGAAGACCTTGGTGACAGATTACACCAGATGTCATGGATGTCAAATATGTGAGACGATTTGTTCAATGACGAGCAAAATGAACAAGGGGACTTCCCAACCCCGAGTGACATCAGTCACATGGGATTTAGAGGGAAGGGGAGTGTCTATTATTTGTCAGCATTGTCAGGATGCACCCTGTATGGCTGTATGTCCAACGAGGGCTATATACCGGGACAAGAACTTTAATCGGGTTATGGTGAGTTACGATCATTGCATCGGGTGTAGGATATGCGTGGCCGTGTGTCCTTTCGGGGCCATGGGTTTTGACGGAGAGGCGAGGAAGATAGTCAAATGTGATTTGTGTGATGGGGATCCTTTATGTGTCAAAATGTGTCCCTATGGGGCACTTCAATATGAGGATGCCAATGACCAACGTATTACCAAGAATATCAAATTGGCAGAAATGCTTCGAGAGATGCTCCTAAGTGGAAAGACTGAGAGTCAGGTTAAACCCACTTAAAAATATGGTTCTGACACTTAAGAATTGTCCATAGGCTATTGACCCCCTGGGGTTTATTATGAAATGCGGTTGATGAAAATGGAGCAGAAGCAACTGTCCTCGGCTGTACTTGATTTGGGCGTGTTGCACATAGCTTAGAAAAAAATGGAGGCAAAAGGGAAACCCGTGTCTGTTGTGAATCCCACTGCTTTTGCCATTGGTTTTTTAGAGTTATTAATAAAGAATGGAGTTTCAAATAGTCGTCTTGCTTATATTGGGCCTCGTGTCACAAGGTAGAGAGGGTTGTAATGTAGTTGTAAAAAAGTTCACTACGGCATATAAAATCTCTATATATACAAAATTTAGGAGTTAAATGACGTATCGACGCGAGAATACGTTTCTGGTTTCTTCAATGTGATTTTGTGATTGCAGAAGAAATTGACAAGATAGGCCGAGTGATGAACACTATTTGATCAAATAGGCCTTCTTTTCTATAAAGTGATGTGTTTTTTATAAACGAACCTTAAGAGCAACTTTATAGGATTCCAGCATCGAAAAGCGGGATTTTGGGTAAGAACGCGTGGGCGATTTAATATCAATCATAAGAGATGGTAAAATTCTTGTGTATAGGTGAATGCGTACCTTAGAATATGCCGGAGGAGAGGAGGAGGTTATGTCATTTGGGTGGACGGGGAAGATTTTGAGGGTAGACTTATCGAACGGGAGATCATGGACGGAAGATACAGAACCTTATACTCGTTCTTTCATCGGGGGTAAGGGGATAAATGTTAAAATAATGTACGATGAGGTCGGGCCCGAAATAGGCCCATTTGATCCGGAAAATAAGATATGTTTGGGCCCCGGTGTATTGGCCGGAACCCTTGCTCCAGCTCATTCCCGAATGAAGATAGCTTCGCTGTCCCCCAATGGGCTCTTGCAACATTCCGGAATCGGCGGGTATATCCCGGCTGAAATTAGGAAAGCCGGGTATGATAATATTATTATTCAGGGTAAAGCAGAAAAGCCTGTGTATCTGTATATTAATGACGACAAGGTTGAGGTCAGGGATGCTACCCACATCTGGGGCAAAGACACCCAGGAGACTCAGCAAGCCATCAAAGAAGAGATAGGGGATTGGGTCAAGATCGCTTGCATAGGCCCTGCTGGCGAAAGTTTGGTGAGCTTTAGCTGCATTGTAACCGGAAAAGGAAGCGCAGCTGGACGTGGAGGGTTTGGTGCCATTATGGGTTCCAAGAACCTGAAAGCAATCGCTGTCAGGGGTACCGGTCACATAAAAATCGCACGGCCTTCAGAATTTATGGCCGCTTGTAAGGAAGCACATTTATGGATGCCGGAAAGCGGCGATTTTATAAAAATGCAATCAAAGGAAGGTCACGGGGACAAATATACATTGGACTGGTTGCGCGATGCTGGCTCAATATTTATAGGGAATTGGGAAGAGAAAGAAGCAAGCTGGGATAGAATAGGAGACTATGGGGGTGTAGAGGAATTTTACAAGGAGTATGCTGTTCGTCAGTATGGGTGTTTTGGATGCCCCATACATCATTTCCACATATTTGATATCCCGGGCATGGGCAAGGGTACCACAAAATGCGCTCAATGGAATGCTTTTTCAGGATCAGCATGGGTCAACGACCGAAAGGTGATGGTTCAGGCCAATACCCTTTGCCAGAATTATGGTTTGGATTCCGGAGGAACAGGTAGTGCAGTGTCTTTTTTGATGGAGCTGTATCACCGGGGCATAATCAGCGAAAAGGATACGGACGGCATACCGATGGAGCGAGGGGATGAAAAGTCAATATTTGCTACAATTGAAAAAATCGGGAAACAGGAGGGATTTGGGAAGCTTTTCAAGAACGGCGTATTGGGGGCTGCAAAAAAGATTGGCAAGAGTGCCGAGGAATGCGCCGTAGTTGTCCACGGACGAGAAATGGAACTTGCTGATGCTCGGGCATATAAGTCACGAGCCTTGGCGGGTGCTGTCACGGATGGGGGCTACTCCCACGCATGGACAGCAATAGATGTATTCTGGAGCGGCGCTAAGGAGGAGATGGAAAAGCTGGCCCAGGAACGCTTTGGCTCCAAGGAAGCGGCTGTCCCCAATTCTTATGAAAAGAAAGGCCTAATGGTTTGGGATCAAGAGAACAGATCTACAGCGGGAGACTTGGTTGGAACATGTAAATGGATAATTCCATGGCACATACACAAGCTGGACATCCCAGCTAAACTATTCTCTCTGGCCACCGGGCGGGAGACAAGTGAAGACGATCTATTGTGGGCGGCCCAGAGAATCTTTACATTAGACAGGGCTTTCAGGGTTATCAGGGGGGTCAGGAGAGATTCATTACCCAAAAGGCTATTTGAAACCGCTGTGCCGGATGGGAAATATAAAGGGGAGAGGCTGGACAAAGAGAAGTTCGAAAATATGCTAGATGAATATTACAGCTTACGAGGTTGGGGCAAAGACGGCATCCCCACAGAGGAAACCTTCAAGAAATTCGGTCTGTCTTCTGAGTGGAAAAACTTCAACATGGGCCTCAAATTCTACCATAAGAAATCGGGGAAGAATACTTTTTGAAGTTAACGGGTTAAGGAGAGTCTTAGTATTTAGAAAAAATTTGACATTTTTGGATATTTTAACCTATATATAAAAAATACTATTAAACATAGACAAAAAATGGATAAGGTTAATCGGTGGCATCAGAGGATTTCAAAGTTTCGTAAGATTCGGGGTTTATAGAGGCCAGCTTATAAGGCCCATGCGGATGGGTTCGGTAGTGAGGCAAAACAGTTTTGTGGAAAGACTTCTTGTATCTACCATCAGGATCCAAATCTTATAAGGAGGGATCGAGAGCCGATACAAGTATAACGCGTTTATGTTCTTGACAATACCATTGAATCATAAATAGGTAGAAACATTTGAAAGGGAGTTTCGAAATGAGAATTAGGATCATCAAGGTAATTGTAAGTAATGTGATGAATGAGATAACTTGGAAGGAAACTCTGCAAATCAAGGCACCGGATACTGAGATTGAAATAGTAAACATTGATAAGGGTCCGGACAATATTGAATGTTTCTATGAAGAAGTCCTTGCTTCAGCTTATATCGTAGACAAAGCAGTTCAAGCACAAAAGGATGGTTGTGATGGCGTGTTCATTTCTTGCTTTGCTGATCCAGCGGTTGATGCATCAAGAGAACAGGTAAAAATTCCAGTTGTCGGGGGATTCCAACCTGCAGCTCTCGCTGCTTCGCTTATCTCTGATAAATGGTCTGTAGTTACCGTTTCAAAAAACGTGGTCCCAATGATAAGGGGCGTCGCAAGAAAATTAGGCATAGAAAATAATATTGCTTCAATTCGTGATATAAACACACCTTTTCTTGAGCTTTTAGATGAGAACATTGTGAAAGAGCGACTTCTCATACAAATTCAAAAAGCCGTTGATGAAGATGGAGCCGAGGCAATTGTTCTTGGGTGTACTGGATTGGGACGTGTTGCCCAGCATCTAGCTCAACAAATGGCAGCAAAGGGAAAACCTGTTCCTGTGGTTAGTCCCACTGCTGCAGCCATTGGTTTTCTGGAATTGCTCATAAGAAGTAAAGTTTCACAAAGCCGTCTTACTTATAGGGGAGCTCCTGACATAAAGAGAAGATGTGAATAACATAGGTCGTTCAAGGAATATTTGTCAAACCCATCAATGGATATCATGGAAATATTGACGTTTCGTCAGACCTTTGAGATCACAGGATGGACCTTTAACTCGGCAGTCCAAAAGGGGGTGATAGACGGATTGAGTATTGGAAGTGGGCTATTTTTAGGGATCGAATAAAACGAAAGGAGGGAGAGGTAATGCGCGGAACAGCTTTTAAAAAACTTATTTTAGGATCATTAGTGACTGTTTTCATTCTATCGGGTCTTGAAGTTGCTACAGCTGCAGAAGAACCATTCGTAGATTCCGGAAGACTGGCGTACGGAGTATACACAGATATATCAACTCTCGATCCTGCAGAAGCGATCATTTGGTACGAATCCATGATAGTAAGAAGTACTCATGAGTCACTTTTAAAATATAACCTCAAAGATTACTCTTTTGAACCTTTGCTTGCAGAGTCCTGGGAGCGTCATGAGGATGGAGGTACCTTCCATTTGCGTAAAGGGGTGAAGTTTCACGATGGTACGGAGTTTAATGCAGAGGCGGTGAAGTTCAACTGGCAACGCCACATGGCCATAAACAAGGCACCGGCAACCTGGTTAAAGGATATTAAGGATGTCAAAGTCATTGACAACTATACGGTTCGCATCATAACCGAAAAGAATTGGGCTTTCTTGCTTGACGTCTTAGCCTCACACTGTGTTTTTCTCATAACCAGTCCCACCTATGTCAAAAACCACGCTACTCAAGAGGACCCTTGGGCTGCGAAGTGGCTCCATTCCCACACCTGTGGGACCGGACCTTACATAACCAAAGAATGGGTGCCCAACCAGCACGTGACCATGGTCAGAAACAAGGATTACTGGAAAGGCTGGTCTGGGAAACATTTCAGCGAAGTGGTCTATCAGGCAGTCCCGGAGGTGAACGCCCGAAGGATGATGCTTCAGAAGGGGGAACTCGATATCATCAACGACATGGCTGTAGAGTTCTGGGATGAACTCGCGGCCGATCCCAATATTACCTTAAAAATAATTCCGTCGAATACAGAACAATATTTTACAATGAATAACGCTAGAGAGCCTCTCAAGGATAAGAACTTAAGATGGGCTATCGCGTATGCCATTGACTACGAAGCCTGCCGTCAAGTATGTAAAGCGCCTAACCTTGGTTTATTGATTGGGCCTGACTACAAGCGGGACCTTAAGAAAGCGATGGAATACAAGAACAAAAGCGCTTACGCTGGCAAAGAAGTTAATATACTCTTTCCATATGTCATAGGTGTTGCATTCCATAAGAAGTTGGCTTTGATCGTTCAAGATAATCTCAAAGACGTTGGCATCAAGGTCACGCTGCAGGCGCAGACATGGCCTGCGGTGGCTAAGGTGATCTTCGCTGGTAACGCCAAGGACGCCGCAGACATGTATCCCTATTATGCGGTTCCTATTATCGCTGATCCCTATGGGATTTTGTATAAGATATTACATTCCAATTCCCTTAAACCGGGAGGGTCTAATTTGGGTTACTCAAATCCCAAATTTGACGCCCTCTTAGATCAGGCGAGACATACCATTGATAAAAAGAAAAGGATGGAACTCTACGAAACAGCAAAAAAACTGGCGGTGGATGATGCCGCTTATGTGTGGTTGCTTATGTATCCTTGGGTAGCAATCCACCGAAACAATATTAGGGTCTATCCCCAAACAGAGCTTTTAGATCGACTGGCAAACATTTTTTATTTTTACGATATGTATAGGGAATAGAGAATAATCGGCCATTCCCAGCCAGGAGATTGATTTTAAAGGGGTAGGTTTGAGATAAACTTAAACCTGCCCCTTCCTTCATGAGGAACTAACACGAGTTTGCTTGCAGGTTAAGTTATACACTTAAATCTTCTCGATCTCTATTTTTGCTTATTTTCTTCTCTGTAGAGCATTTAGCTCAAAAAAAACCAGTTCCGGGTTTGTTGTGGATACGGTGAACAAAAATCATTCCACCAGAGTGGGTCGGTAAGTTTCGATAGACGAAATATGCATTTTTTTGAAAGATTTCGGGAGAGTTTGAAAGCGACTTTTCAACATCTCTGCCCTGATTTTACCCAGTTTTTCATATATATGATAACTTATATCTCATGCATTGGTGAGATTCAAAATCATAATTTACTGAATTCAGACTAAAAAAGACAGGTCCATTTAGAGAGACACTCGAGCGCTGAAATCTCAGCGTGTTAAATAAGCTGCCATACTTGGAGGCTGTAGTAATGCTTAAACAGAAGATCATTCAAAGGATAATCCCAATTATACCGGTTGTTATGCTTGCCATTACTATTGTCTTTTTCATCTCCCGGCTTATACCAGGTGATCCTGCTCGGGTGATGGCAGGACACTTTGCGAGTGAAGAACAAGTGCAGCAAATTAGAAGGGAATATAATTTGGATAAGCCTATTCTGGTTCAGTATGCTCTCTATTTGCGCGATACCTTGCGTGGTGATTTCGGAACATCTATGCATACCAGAAGGCCCGTAATGGAAGATATTAAGGAATTTTATCCCGCGACAATAGAATTGGCATCGCTAAGTATCTTCTTAGTGATTGTCATCGGGGTACCATTGGGGGTCATTTCTGCTATTAAGAAGGACAAGTTTTCAGACCATTTTGCAAGGTTTTTTGCACTGGGTGGGGTGGCTGCCCCGGTTTTCTGGGTTGGGATCCTGCTGCAGTTAATACTTTTCTATAAGCTTGGGTTGCTCCCTATTGGAGGGAGACTTACGTATGGTATTGACCAACCCCAACACATCACGGGACTCTACACTTTTGACAGCCTGCTGACGGGTAATTGGAAAGCCTTTTGGGACTCGCTTTATCATCTTATATTACCGGTTATACTCCTGGCAGTATCTTCAATGTCTTCTGTCGTTCGACAGACACGAGGTGAGATGCTAAAGGTGATGAAAGAAGATTATACACTTTTTCATACTGCTTATGGATTGTCTGATCGGAAGGTTATTTACAAATATGCTCTTCGTAATGCTCTCACCCCGACGGTTTCTGTAGTTGGCCTTGTCTTTGGACTTCTGCTATCAGGTTCCTTTCTGGTGGAGACGGTGTGCAGTTGGCCGGGAATCGGAAGATATGTTGCCCATTCGGTGGTCACTTCCGATTTTCCAGCAATCACAGGTTCCACTCTGATCATTGCATTCAGCTACGCCCTGATCAACCTGTTGATGGACATAGTTTATGTGCTGATCAACCCTAAAGTTCGGATATGAAGCAAAGGCTATGAGCAATAGGAAAGCAGAAATCGAGCAGCTAAAGTACGCCATTTTTTCCTTAAAGAAATCACCGGCAGCATTGATTGGAATATTCATGTTAACAATAGTTATTGTCATTGCAATTTTTGCACCCTATATAGCACCGCATCCAGAGAAGGTGTATGATATCGATATTAAGAGAAGACTCCAACCACCGAGCCAGGAGTATATCTTTGGGACTGATGATCATGGAAGAGATGTTTTTAGTCGTATAATATTTGGTTCAAGAATATCCCTCCAGGTGGCGGTGATTGTGGTTTCATTGGCCACCCTGATTGGAACGACATTAGGACTGGTCGCCGGCTATTATGGAGGAATGTTGGGTAATGTTATCATGAGGATAACAGATGCTTTCTTAGCATTTCCACCTTTGGTTTTGGCTTTGTGTATTCAGGCCGCCTTGGGTCCCAGTGTTTCGAACACGATGATAGCACTTTCATTGGTCTGGTGGACATGGTATTCGCGAATCGTAAGAGGGCAAGTCTTAAGTATTAAAGAAGAACTTTATATAGAGAGTGCTCGAACCACAGGGGTTCGAAACTTTAGGATGATATTTCGCCATATACTCCCAAACTGTATCGGGCCGGTTCTCGTTCAAGGATCACTACAGATGGGCTATGCAGTCATTGCCACTGCAAGTCTGGGTTTCCTGGGGATAGGTGCCCAGGAGCCACTTCCAGAATGGGGCTTGATGATAGCATCCGGAAGAGAATTTCTACCAAATTGGTGGTGGATATCAACTTTCCCCGGATTGGCTATTTTTTGGTTGGTGTTCGGGTTTTGCCTGTTGGGTGATGCCATCAGAGATATCTATGAACGGAGTTGAGACCCATGAGCAAAGCTTCCGCCAATGAGTCGCTACTTCAAGTTAGGGGTTTGAGAACCAGGTTTTACACCTACGAAGGGGAATTTGATGCCGTAAGTGGGATAGACCTTGACATCAGGAAAAACGAATCTGTTGGCTTAGTGGGCGAAACTGGTTGTGGTAAGTCGGTTACCGCTTTATCCATCATGAGACTCATTCAAGATCCCCCTGGTAAGATCGTGTCAGGGTTTCTTGTCTTCAAGGGTGAGGATTTGATGTCCAAGAGCATCGGCCAGATGAGGGCTATCCGCGGTGCTCATATCACGATGATTTTTCAAAAACCGATGACTTCTCTGAATCCTACCTTCAGGATAGGTACGCAAATGGCGGACATCATAAGCTTGCATAAGCAGTTGGGGAAAAAAGAGGCTTGGGCTCGATCAATCGAACTTCTTAAAAATGTCAGAGTTGCAGTCCCGGAGAATGTGGTCAAAAGGTACCCACATGAACTCAGCGGTGGCATGAGGCAAAGGGTTATGATCGCGATAGCATTATCATCAAATCCTGATCTTATCATTGCCGATGAGCCAACGACAGCCTTGGACGCGACCATTCAAAAGCAGATTCTCACTTTAATAGATGATTTAAGGCAAGAATTTGGCTTTTCGATGTTGTTTATCAGTCATGATTTGAGGACGATTTACAATGTTTGTGATCGGATATATGTGATGTACGCAGGGAAGATAGTTGAATTTGGTGATATCGAAAGCGTTTTTGAATATCCTGCTCATCCTTATTTCTCCGCCTTAATGAATAGCCTGCCAAAATTTGACATCAAAAAGGATAGCCTCGGTGCTATCCCTGGAACGATACCCAGTCTTTTAAACCCGCCGACAGGTTGTCGATTTCATCCCAGGTGCCCCTTTGCATTCGAACTTTGCGAAAGAGAAACTCCGAATCTGCGTGAAGTCGGGAAAGATCATCGGGTCGCTTGTTTCAGGGCAATGGAAGGTAAAAATGCGTGAGTGATCTGATACAAGTTCAGGATCTTAAGAAACATTTTCCGATAGGCGGCGGACTTTTCTCCAAGAGTAAGATCAAAGTAATTGCGGCTGATGGGGTCACTTTCTCAATCAAACGAGGAGAGACCTTAGGCTTGGTGGGGGAGAGCGGATGCGGAAAAACAACCATAGGCAGACTGTTGACGCGAGTAATCAACGCCGACTCTGGGAAAGTTCTCTTTGAAGGCCGTGATATCCTCTTGATGTCTGAGTCGGAATTCAGATCCATTCAAAAAAATATCCAGATGATTTTTCAGGACCCTCAAGCCTCTCTCAACCCAAGAATGACCATAAAGGCAATCATTAAGGAGCCATTTTTAGTTCACAGGATGTATAATAAAGGCCGGGGCCATATTGATGGCGAGATAAACCGCCTCATAAAGGGGGTGGGTTTGAGCCCTGAACACTTGAATAGATACCCCAGGGAGTTGTCTGGAGGACAACAGCAACGGGTTGGAATTTGTAAGGCCATAGCCTTAAATCCTAAATTCTTGATACTGGACGAACCGACGTCCTCGCTGGATGTGTCCGTCCAGGCCCAAATCCTCAATACCCTGAAAATTATCCAACGAGAAATGAATTTGACTTATCTTTTCATATCTCATGATCTTAGCGTGATTAAACATATGAGCAACCGGATCGGGGTGATGTATCTTGGTCACCTGGTCGAGATGGCTCCTGCCGACGAACTTTTCGAAAATATTTTGCATCCATATACCCAAGCGCTCTTCTCAGCCATACCAACTTTTCGGAATGAAGTCAGACGTTTCAATCTTATCTTACAAGGAGATGTCCCCAGTCCCCTGAAACCGCCGGAGGGCTGTCGGTTTCATCCGAGATGTCCTCAGTGCCGAAAGGTCTGTGAAACGGAAATGCCGGCTCTCGTCGAGGTGGCTGAGCATCATTTTGTGAGGTGTCATCTTTGAGCCTACCTGGATTGACCAGGAAGACCTGGGGAGAAAGGAGTCAAATGCCTTTGAGAATTCTTGGAATATCCGCGAGCCCCAGAGGGAAGGCTAACAGCTATTACCTGCTGAAGAAAACCCTGGAAGGAACTAAAAAAGTGATCCCCGATGCGGAAATCGATGTTTACACCTTTGAAAAGAAGGTCTTTTCGGGGTGCATTCACTGCTATGGTTGCCGGAAGAAGGGCGACTGTGTCCTCACCGATGATTTCCAAGACCTATCCGAGCGATGGGTCGCCGCAGACGCAATTCTCTATTCCGTCCCTGTATACCACATGTCTATCCCCGGCCAACTGAAGTGCTTTATCGACCGCCTGGGGCAGTCAGGCATTGTCAAACAGATGGCGGTGCAAGGCCAGAGAGGTATGACCAAGCCATTGAAATGTGTTGGTATCATCTCCCAAGGCATGCACATCTTCTCAGGACAGGAGCACGCGATCACGGAGTTAGTCAATCATGCGCTGATCATGGGTTGCCTGCCCATTGCCGGAAACCTTTGGGAGAGTTACATTGGTGTTGGCGGCTGGACCGAATGTCTTCGAGACAAAGACGCCATCGAGAAGTTAAATACACAGGGGACCATCAGCGCAAAGGCGGCGGTCTCGGCTGCGGAATCGCTCGGCCAAAATGTTGCCCAGTTAGCCCGCATCATCCAGGCCGGCTGCAATGCGCTCTCAGTGGAGAGTCCTAAGGCGAGCCCCGGCCGATCTTAAAGGAGGATTAGAATGAGGAAGGTGTTTCTTGTTGATACGACCAAGTGTACCGGCTGTGAGAGTTGCGTCGATCTCTGTTCCGGCCGCAAGACCGGCCTCTTTTCTGAAAAGACCTCAAGAGTGAGAATCCTGAAGGATGAGGCCAGGGCTGTCTTTATTCCCTTACTTTGCGAGCATTGCCGAGAGCATCCTTGCGTCGACGCCTGCCCGGTGGGTGCGATTCAGTGTGACATGGGGGTATCGATCTTCCAGGGTGATGAAAAGGTCTGTACCGGGTGTGGGGCCTGTGTGGAGGTGTGCCCATACGATGGTATTTTTGTGTCGGACGGAGTTGCACTAAAGTGTGACTTCTGCGGGGGTGAGCCTGCCTGCGTGGCCATCTGTTACCCGAAGGCGCTCCAATACGTTGAGGCCACGGATGAAGCCATTCAAGTTGATCTTAAGAATAAAATTGAGAAGCTGAATAAAGTAAGGAGTCTTCGCCATGAGTAGCCACTTAGATTTCAAAATTCTCTACGTAGATCTTTCGACGCAAAGCATATCAACTCAAACATTGCCGAGTGGAGACTTCTATCTCCTCCTTGGAGGTCGGGGCCTCAACGCCAAGATCCTCTATGAAGGGGTTCCAAAAGGCGCCGACCCTTTGGGTCCGGAGAACTTGCTAATCTTTGGTACGGGCAAACTGGTCGGAACCCCAGTTCCTACGGCCGGTCAATTAACTATCACGGCTAAAAGTCCGGCCACGGGATTCTATTTCAAGAGCAATACGGGAGGAGCCTGGGCTAAAGCACTGCGGCGTGCTGGCTGGGATATATTGGTTATTGCCGGCATCTCCGAGCGTCCGGTCTATCTCTACATCGATGATGACCGGGTTTCTTTTCATGATGCCTCGCATCTCTGGGGAAGAACGGTCCGTGAAACTACCAAAGATTTACACCGCCAGCTTGGTGGTCGTGGCCTCGACGTAGCGACCATTGGCCCGGCAGGAGAGAATCTTGTGAACTTTGCCTGCATCATGACGTCCATGTACCATGCTGCGGGAAGGGGAGGATTGGGGGCAGTCATGGGATCAAAGCGACTTAAGGCGGTGGCTGTCCGGGGATCGGGGTCTACACCTGTTGAAGATATGAGAGGGCTGGAAGATGAGATAGAGAAGGTGCTCAATCGAATTCAACAAAGCGTCAAAGCGAAACTCTACTTGGACTACGGCACTGCTGCCACCATTGAGTACGTCAACGAGAGTTGGTCTCTGCCTGTCAAGAATTTTCAAAAGAGCCACCTTGAGGAAGGTCACAAGTTGGCTGGTACCTATCTGGTTGAGAAGGGTTACATGCGTAAAGGCAGTTCCTGCTCGGCTTGTCCGATAAGCTGCCACAAGTTCTCTGTGGTGAAGAGCGGCAAGTATAAGGGCTATTCCGGGGGACCCGAATACGAAACGTTAGCTTCCCTAGGTGCGGGTTGCGGCATCACGGAAGTTCGAGCCGTGCTCAAAGGAAACGAGCTCTGCAACGATCTTGGTATGGATACCATCTCTACAGGGGGAGTCATTCAATGGCTCATGGAGTGTGTTGAGCGGGGCACACTCCCCCATGATATCGCTGGCGGAATAGACCTGAGTTGGGGAAACGAAAAAGCTCTTGTCGGCCTCATCAATCTGATTGCCCGCCGTGTTGGCGTCGGTGACCTTCTCGCCAAAGGAACCCGGCAGGCGGCCGAAGAGGTCGGCGGCGACTCCTGGAAATGGGCCGTCCAAGCCCACGGGTTGGAGCAATCCCGGGTTGACACCCGGGTGGCCAAGGCCTATGGGTTGGCTTTTGCGGTTAATCCGCGCGGGCCAGATCACTTGCACGCGCAGCCGATGGCCGAATTTGGACACTTTCCAGAAGCCCGTCGTCTTGTGGAAAGACTGTTGGGGAGTGACAAATACTGTAATCCCTCGTCCATAGAAGGAAAACCCGAATTGGTCCGGTGGCATGAGGATCTGTTTGCGGTGACCGATTCTCTGGGCATTTGTTCCTTCGCCACAACGACTTCTTATATTATTGATATCCCTTCTTTGCTCGGACTGGTGAAGGCAGTGCTTGGAGCTGAATTTACCGAGAAAGAACTCCTGAAGGCGGGGCAAAGAACCGTCGTGTTGGAGAGATGTTTCAATCTTAGGGAGGACGAGAACCGCCAAGATGTCCTTCCCTGGCGCATAATGTATGAGCCGGTAAGCGAAGGTCCCTTTAAAGGGAGTATCAACTCTCCGGATGAACTAAATGCCATGTTGACCAGATACTATGAATTGCAGGGCTATGATAGTAAAACGGGTCACCCCACTGTGGAAGTCCTTTCTTCGCTCGGTTTGCTCGAGAATGTGAAGAAGATCGATGCGGTGCTGGGTCAGCCTAAAAAATAAAGTAGGCAAACTTACCCGTCCTAGATTGACGGGGTATTTCCTTGGCTGTTTTTCCCATAAGGTAGGGGGAGTGTTCAACCGTGGTAATGGGTGGATTCACCAAACTTCGGGCGACGGCATTGGGTTGGTAGTTAAGTTCTTGAATGGCTTTGAGAATTTTTTGTTCTAATCCCTCACTCACAAACCGGGTATTGTTGATCACATGGGAGATCGTGGCAGTGGACACCCCAACATGTTTAGCAATATCTTCGATCGTCGCCATAAGAGCAAATATTTGAGCTAAAGGGATTTCAGGGTTAAACGGATACGTAAACATTTGCAAAAACTAAAACAATGCGCACAACCTTAACGAGATGCCCCAAATTTAAAGATTCGAACTCACATCGGGTTCCGGATTCACATTTTTAAAATTCCCATACTACATCACGATCATTTTTGTCAATCCCTTTATTTCTCCATATGGGTTGAAATCTCCCTTCTATACCGTTCTGAGTGAACAAAAACTTGACAAATTTTACAAAAACTTTATAGTAAAAAATATTTTGATATTTCAGAAAATTATGGATAATAAGATAACATCCGGATTCAACTCACCTCAAAGCAAGTTCTTATCATTTGGGGAATCTCCAGTGAAGCACCGTGGGCCCATCCGCAGGAACCACCTGCGGTCAGCCGTGGAAAAATAATCGGGGCCACAGGCCCCTGAAAAAGGAGGAGGCAAATGGAAAAAGCATTTTTTGGAATGGTCATCACATTAGCGTTGATGATCCTCGCGATGCCGGCGTCTGCGGGGATAGTGCTCAAACACGCCACCATCCACGAGCCAACCCACCCGGTGGGCTACACAGCCGAATTCTTCGCCAGCCGGGTAAAGCAGCTCACCAATGGTGAGGTCGAGGTTCAGGTGTATCATTCCCGGCAGCTTGGCGACGCACGGGACAACGTGGAGAACGTCCGGA